>Ga0335074_10000688_pt1 | contig 46977 bp, 46 predicted proteins | sample Lox_Sample_23_FD_206715 | JGI IMG/M metagenome (GOLD analysis project Ga0335074, IMG submission 206715) | Soil microbial communities from Loxahatchee National Wildlife Refuge, Florida, United States - Lox_Sample_2.3 | ecosystem: Environmental > Terrestrial > Soil > Wetlands | place: USA...
CGCGTACCGAGACGAGAAATCATCAGCCACGCACTGAACCTGTCACCTCCGGAGCAGATCAGCCATACGGCCCCGAAGGGGCGGCCGATCCTGAGCGAGCGCCAGCGAGTCTCAGGGATCGGGATAGAAACCTAGAAAGACAGAAGTCTGAGCCCGGTAGGCCGGGTCATCACTCCGCCACGTCCAGCCGCAGGCCCGGCACGTCAGGATCATCAGCGGCCAGCGCACGAGCACGCAGCTAAGCGGCGGATCGGGCAGGCCGCAGCCAGGGCAGAAGTTCCGCAGCACCCACCCGCGACCCTCGCAGGCCCGGCACGGTACGTCCGGCCTATCCGGGAACTGGCCTCCGTCGCAAAGCCAGCACGGCCCGATGTACCGGCCGCCGGGCGCAAGCCACGGCTTACGTAAAGCCATGCGCAGAGCCTAGCGTCAGCTCGCCGCCTCTAGCCCGGCCGCGATCCTGACAGCGTGCGCGTGAGACCTGCATGAGCCCGGACTACTGGACGACGGCCGAAGTCGCGGCCCACTACCGGGTGAGCCCAGATCCAGTCCGCTACTGGCGGCACAAGGGCTACGGACCGAAAGGTGTCAAGGTCGGGAAGCACGTCTTGTACCGGCGGCCGAAGTCAGATCGGTTCGACCGCGAGCTGCTTGCCGGCGAAGCCGAGCGCGTCAGCGGTCGTCGCCGCTAGTCGCGCGCCGGGACAGGGATGTACCAGTCCGGCCAGTCCCCATGCTCAGCGCTCTCTGACTCCGCGAATGTGAGAGGATGCCTGCTCCTAGCGGTCAGCGTCCCGTAGGCGCACCAGACCGGGCTAGCGTCGCTCGGCGGTAGCAGCCGGACTCCCGTCACTTCGAAAAACCAGATGAGGCTACTGCCCGGGTTGGCAGGCTTGACGTCAGGCCACCACTCCGCCGGCAGTCCCCGAGCGTGACGATCGCCGCGCTTCTGCGCAGCGTCCCTGAGCGCAGCGAGGGCTAGATCAGGACTGCTGCCCGTCGCCGCAACCACATCTATCGAGTGTCCGGCCGGGATGGTCCGCAGCCCTGGCGTCGGAACGTGAACATCCTTCACCGCGCTACCGCCTCCGCTTGCCCAGAGTTGGGAGTCCACCCGCGACAGTGTGTATCGACGCGCTTGGTTGCCGCTCCGCCCTTGCGAGGCGAACGTCCTCCGGCATCGGCGCCGGCAGCGCGGGGGCCGGCCGGTGCCCGCCCTTTCGGGGCATCCAAAGCGGCTCGGTCGCCCGGCTCTCGTGCTCGTGGCCTTCAGACGTCAAGATGCGCACCCAGCTCCCAGACCGGGTGAATGAGATGACGCTTTCCACGAGCCCCCGGGTCGCCGGGCAATAGATCCGATCATCGACCTTGACGTAGCGCCAGATCTTTGGCATCTCAGCCCGCGACAGCCATGGCGGCAGGCAGGCGCTGAGCCAGCCAGCCCGGGTGATCGGCGCTCCAGTCCATCCTGCACGCCCGGCAGGCCATCCGGACCCGGCCCTCGGTGTACTGCCAGCCAAGGTCACCGCAACCAGGGCAGGCATGCCATACGACCGTGCCCGTCCCGTCACACTTAAGGCATGGCTCGCCGCCATCCGACCCGTGCTCGCAATCCGGGCAGTCGGCCAGGTGAGCGGTACCCGGCGCCCTGACAACATCGTCGGGCATGATGTAGACGATCGTCCGCAGGCTGCGCACGAGGACCACCTGGCCGCCGGCCGTGATCAGCGCCGCTACCTGCTTCGCGTTCTTAGCGGTGAGCACGAGCTGCTTGCCGTCGCGCATCCACGCGCCGCCGCACCAGGCGCAACTCAGACCGCCAGATCGGGCCTGGTCAGCCGGAAGCCAGCTCGTGTCACACAAGCACGACATCATGACCTTTACCTCCTGCACTGCCAGTATGCACCTGGGCGCCGACACCTAGCCCGCCTCGAAATCGGCGCGTCCAGGTCTGGAGCACCGCATCACGGTCCGGCTTCTGCCAGGCTGGCCACGCCTCGCCCTCGTACCCGTAGTCCGGGTCCTCGGCCGGTACCTTCACGCTCAGCCTCGCCTCTACTTCCTGCCTGAACGCCTCCCGGCGTGCGGCCAGCTTCGCCGCGTGCTCGGCAACGGCCGCGTCGTCCAGGACGGCCGGCAGCTCATCCGGAGCGGGCTCAGGCTCGGCTGACCGCAGCGGTTCAAGCTCGATCTCAGGATCTCGCCGGCGAAGCTCAGCATCGGCCATCACCGCCAGGTGGCGAGAGCCCTCGGTCATCCGCTCCCACTCCCGGCGGTCCTCCATCAGCCCGGCGTCAAGCGCCTCGCGCTGCTCGTAGAACGCCGCAACCGCCCGTGCCGACCTCGCCAGTGCATCATGCCTTGCGGCTCGTTCCTCATCGCCCGCGTTCCGTGCCATGACAGCCTCCGCCTCAGCCCTAGTGATACTCACGGCCATCTCGATACGACCCATCCGCACCTGGCGCAGCTCGTGGCCGACATGCTGAGGCGCCCAGCTCGTCTCCGCCTGATACGTCGCTCGCATGTGGTGCAGCGACCCGTCCGGGTACGACGACATGCCCGCTTCGTCGGTGCGCGTCATCGCCGCGTAGGCCGCGTGCCAGGCAGCCCGCTTCTCTGGACTGTCCCCGGGCCGGCTCCGGCCCGATCGGCTCGCTGTCGTGCGTCCAGCCGAACAACTCCCTGTAGGCGCCCACGTGACTCGCCCGCTGCTCCCACTCCAGCCGGTCCAGCGGGTCCTCCGGCACCGGCCCGAGCGCGGCCACGGCCCACGCTGGAGAGTGCTCCGCCGCAAACTCTCCGATCCGCTGCTTGCGCTCATCTAGCGCCGTCGCCAGCTCGGTCAGGAACCGCTGCCGCTCTCCGCCGCACTGCGGAACCTGCTCGCTCCACAGGCGCAACTCCGAGGGCACGAGCCCGGCCGTCTGCTGCCTTATCCGAGCGTCGATCACCGAAGGCAGGTCACGAGCCCCGGTCAGCGACCGCGAGCCGACAGCACGGCTGACCACTTCCGAAGCGTCCAGCCCGGCCGCCTCGACCGTCCGCATGGTCCGCCAGAGCCAGGTAGACTGCCGCGTGTCCAGCTCCGCGGCGTCGCGACCGGGAGGCAGCGCACCGGCCACGCTCGACCGGTACCTCGCCATGTTGAGGCCGCGCGTCTGGTCCTCCCACATCGCATTCAGGTGCCCCAGGTGGTCAGCATCGGCCATGTTCTGCCGCAGGGTTTCGAGTGCTGACCGCTCCGCGCCGTCGCGCTCCAGCACGTCTGACAGCACCGCAAGAGCCTCGCGCGGGTCCGGGTTGCCCAGCTCCGGAGGATCATCGACCGGCCGGCCGTCGCGCTCTGCCATGATGAGCTCGTGCCTGGCCAGCTCGGGTGCCGGGCGAGTGCCCGGCTGAGGCTCCGGCACGTTCGCCGGCCGCGTGAACACGAAGGCCTGATTCGACAGTCGGCCTCTGGTCATTGCCGAATACAGCCACTGTCGATCTTCTGCTCCTGTGACGACAGGAAGGCCGTAATCGACAGTCCCGCCCTGTGCAACATGCCCGGTCTGGCAGTAGCCAAGATCGGCCTTCCGGTAGTCGCGGAACCCGAACTTATCCGACCAGTTCTCCCGGTCTTCCAGGAGCCGGCGCACAGTCAGCGAGCCATCGTCGTTCACGGCCTCGATGCGCAGCACGTCACCGTTGGCAAGAGTCCGGTCCGCCTCGCCGGCCTCGATGTCCTGATTCCGGCGCGCCCGGATCAGGTCACCGACTCCGGCCCTCGCGTGCTGACGCAACTCGACTTCGCAGGTCGCATCGACCCTGCCAAGGTGAACGAGATCATCACGAATCCGCCGCGATAGCTCCCGTCCCGTCGCGTTGTCCCGGGCGATCAACTGCATGTCATCGCCAGCCAGATAGTGAGCAACGTACGACCCGCATCCGGTGAACCGCCCGTGATCCGCCCGTGCGCGTCGTACTCCGCCAGCGCCGACGCCTCAGCGGCCCATAGTCCTAGGGAGGCCTCCTGCTCCCACTGCTCTTTCATCCGCACAACCTCGGTCAGTTGCACGTGCCCGTTCTCGCGTGTGAGCAGCGCCAGGCCGCCGCCAGACTCGACCGCCTGCAACTGCGCCGTGTCACCGGCTACGAGCACCTTGCGGCCCCTGGCCACCGCGTAGAAGATGATGTCCGCCAGGTCCGGCGAAGACATCATCGATGCCTCATCAATCAAGATCAGACTGCCCGGGGCAAGGTCGGTGATGCCCAGCGCCCCGCGCTCGCCCGGAAGGTGACCGAGGAACACCGCCGTATTCTGTGCCAGCTCGACCCCGGCGCCCGCGAGCACATTCCGGGCCGACTGAGCAGTAGCCAGGCCGATCACCTGGCCGCCAGTCGCAGAGATCCACGCCCGGGCGGCTTCCGCGAGGACGCGAGTCTTCCCGCTACCCGCTTTCCCGACCATTACCTCCGCCGTGCGGGGCGAGCCCAGCACGTACGCCAGCGCGGATGCCTGATCCATCCGCAGGCCCGACCCGGCAGTCCCCTCGGCCCGCTGTCGCAGCGCGGCCAGGAGCGCATCAGAGTCAGCACCCAGCTCCGCAGCGATCTGCTCACAGGACAGGTGCGGCGCCCCCACCCGCTGAGCGTCGGCTACCAGCCGTTCCTCAAGACTGAGCTGGACCCTCGTGGCGAAGCGCTGGCTACCAGGCCTCGTGTAGACCGAGGCCCTATCGAGATCTTCCCGGATCAGGTAGTCAGGGAGGGCCGGCCACTCCGGCGCTTCAAGGCAGACCACCGGCTCAAACTCCCCGACCAAGGCCCGGTCGGTGACATCCTCGATGAGCGTCACCAACTCCGCCGCGTCCGTGCCCCGAGACGTGGCAGGCGCATCGCAAGCCCGACCTGCCGCATCAGGTCCGCCCTAGTCCAGCTCGACCCCTTCGCCTGAGCCTGTGCCAGCGCAGTCCTCGCTGCGATGGCCTCCGCCTGGCGGTCCGGCCTGCCACCGGCAGCAGGCTCGGACTTGCCGGCTTCGCACAACTTGACGGCGATCTTCGCCAGGTTTCCCCCGAGCGTGGCGTCCCAGTGCCGCGTGTACTCGTCCCAGTCGATCGACCCCTCCGGCTTGCCGTTCCGCGTGGCCATCGTCACGTCCTGCTGAATGTGCAGAAGTTCACGCTGATTCGGCTCGCGCCCGTGCGCCTCGGTCGACGCAGCGACCGCCGCCGGCGTCGCGTCCTTGATCGCTTCCGTGCGTGATGAGTACGCATCCATCTGCGCCTGTGTGATTCCGGTTATCTCGTTCCCGGCGCCATCCGCACGCGGCGTCCAGCTCACTCCAGGCGAGCCGGGTCCCCCTACCGTAGGGCGTCCTCGGTGATGTGGTCGATATCGCTGATGAGCTTGTCGGTGCTGTCGTTCACGTGCTCGTGGATCTCCTGTCCTCTCGCGGCAGCCGGACAGTCCGGCACCGTCAGGACAGGAGGTCATTGATCGTGTCGCGGGTCGTAACGTGACGCGATTGGGGCAGCTCCGAGCCCGGCGCTTACTCAGGTAAGCAGGCCGTGAACGTGCGTAAACCTCGCTGCCGGCAACCGCCTTGACCACAAAGCAGAACGGCCCTGCAAGTCTCTACACCACCGTTCTGTGCGATGCTCTTGGCTGCCTACCCGCTGCTCGTATTGAACGCATCGATCGCAGCCGTTGCCCGGCGGATCTCCCGGCCTGCGGCGTCAATGGCCGCAGTCGAGAGCTGCACCTGGCGGGCACCCGAATTCATGTCCCCGCCTGCGATATCGGCCACGGCCTGAATCGTTGCCCGCGAGGACTTCAGCGCGTCATTCATGGCCTTGCGGAACGGACCGACCTCGCCGGGGATGCAGGACGGCGGAAGGTTGGCCAGCGCGTTGTTAGCGGCTGTCGCTAGGTTGCCGGCATCAGTCGTGATCCCCGTGAGCGCGGCGGTTGTGTCCCCGCCGGACTCCAGTGCCGCCGCGAGCGTCGGGTAAGCGGCGGTAAGCGTGTCGAGTGCGATGCCCAGCGCGCCCATGTCGGTGGCGCCTCCGCCGGAGTGCCCCCAGGTGTAGGCCTGCTGCTGACAAGAACTACTGGAACTGCCCGAGCTGGCCTGAGTCGCGGCTGTGCTCGGAACCAGGCTCGGAGTGTGGTACGCCGTCGGCGTGGACTTGCCGCCGCAGGCTGCTAGAAGACCAGCGGTAGCAAGTGCGGTGATGAAGACTGCTGTTCTCACTGCGCCCCCTTTCAGCGCCCTGCACGGCGGCGCGCCGAGCGTGAACCATTGCCCGCCCCGGTGGGCACATAACGAGAGACGCGGAGCGGGTCGGCCGGGATTACGCCAGGGGCGGGCATTTACGGAAATGGTTCCGGCCGGATGTACCCAGCGAGGTTCAGCGTGCTATGCCGCACCGACCCCTTCCCTGACATTGTCAGCATCGGCCGATATACCTTCTGTCAGGACACGTCGTAAACAGGGGTGGGCATGGCCAGAAGGCGCAGGCGCCGGAGCAGCAACTACGGCTCGGTCCCGCTGCTAGTCGGGGGGATCATCCTTTGCAGCATCGTGCTGTGGGTCCTACAGACTCCGATCGTCCTGTTCCTCGTGCTGGCGCTAGCTGGCGGCGGAGTCGCGCTCCGCGTGACCAGCCGGCGGAAGGCCGCCGCCAGGCTGGCTGCGTGGCAGCAGGAGCAATATCAGCTCCAGGCTCAGCGCTCCTGGCATATCGCGCCGTATATGAGCATGAGCCCGCGAGAATTCGAGGAAGCACTGGCGTTCCTGTGCACGCGCGACGGATGCACCGGAGCGCGAGTCGTCGGGGGAGCGGGAGACCTGGGCGCCGACGTGATCGCCACGACCCCGGACGGCTGGGCGCTGGTGATCCAGGCCAAGCGCTACAGCCACACGAACCTCGTGACCGGACCCGACCTCCAGAAGTTCGGCGGCACAGCGTTCGCCGTGCACCGGGCGGACGTCGCCGCTGTCGTCACAACGTCGGGATTCACCAAGCAGGCCATCGCCTACGCGGGCCAGATGGGCATTCTGCTGCTTGATCAGGACGCGCTGGCAAGGTGGGCAGCCCGCACAGGCCCGGCGCCGTGGCATCAGCCCGGCAGTGTTCCCTCGTGGCCGGTAGCTCCGGCGCCTGCCAGCGGTCCGGCGCCGGCAGGGTCGCCGGGGGCTGAGCCAGTGGAGATGCCGACCGCTGAGCCCCTGTTTTAGTGACTACGATGCCTGACCTCACCCCCGCTGACGTGTCGGAGCTGAAGAGCTTCCTGCTGGAGACCGGGCAGGAAATCAGGCGATGGCTCCCAGCGCCCCAGTGGGATCCCGTATGGGACTCCGAGGCGGCGAGGGAGTGCGCAAACACCGAACAAGGGGCGGCTGGACTTTGGGGCGATGATCCTCTTCGGACGGTGTATGCATGCGGGGCCGTCTACATAGACACGATCTTGCGGTGTCTTTGCGCGCTCGGAGATGCCCTGAGCCCGGAGACAACTCCCTATGTACTTGAAGCAGTAGCGCGAGCCGGGATGGAGGCCGGAGCGGTTCTCTGGTGGTTGCTTGAGCCCAATATTGGTGCTCGGAGACGGGTTATCAGGTTCTGGCTGATTCAGGCTTCGGGAGCGCGGCATCTGGACTCGGCGGTTAAGCGCGTTGACCCAAAGGCACCGCCCGGAAACTACGGTCGCACTCCTGCCGCAGTGCGCGACGAGATGGCGAAGCTGAAGCTGAACCTTGTCGAGAAGGAGACTCGTCGCAAAGACAAGAGCACCGGGAAGCAGTGGAGCACGTGGAGTTGGTCGTGCGAGACGGATAAGTTTCCCAGCTATACCGCCCGCGCGCAGGACTTCGAAGCAGCGGTGCAGATGTCAGCGGCGTACGCGATCTACTCGGCCGCAGCACACGCGGAGTGGCATGCGGTCATTGCTGGCTGGCGAGACGAACCGCTACCGGGAGGTGGCAGGATTCTTGTCAGCCGGCCTGACCTGGTTGCAGCGGGCGGCGCAGTGCTCGCTAGCGCGGGCTTTGCGATTGTGCCTGCCACCCGGGCCTTGAAGCTTCTTGGTCGTACCGCGCGCATGGTCGAAGTTGGCTACCACGCCCGCCGGGCGGATGACATGATTCACCGTCTCGGTCTCCCGGAGGAATGGACCCACTGGCGTCGTTAGAGCAATGTCTCCAGTGCATCGGCCGGTTTACCGAGGCTCTGCGTTCTAGCCTTGTCCGGTGGCCGATCGGCAGCATAAGAACAGGGACCTATGGATTGCCCTGGGGACAGTTCTCATACTTGGCGGCCCGGCGCTGACGGTGGCGATCTGGGCGGTAGCCAAGGTGGCATTCTGGACGCTGCCGGCCGAGATCGCTGGAGGCGTCCTCGGCTTTCTCGGCTTCCTGATGATCGTCGCCGTGGCAGGCGGCTTCTGGCTGCCCGGTGGATTCATCGAGAGCGGGAACGCAGCCGCGCTGCCCAAGGTGAGCGCCGGCGCGATTACCGTCAGGTACGAGATCCCCGAAGAGGCTGAAGAGCATAAGGACAAGCTCTACCTGGGCGAGCGCTTGTCGGCAGGCCAATCGCTGTGGTCGCCTGACGGCACGGTGCGGTTGCTCATGCAACATGACGGCAACCTGGTTGTGTCATGCGGCGCGCGGGTTCTGTGGGACAGCATCACTGCCCAGACCGGCGACGCCAACCGCCTGGAATTCCAGCGGGACGGGAACATGGTGCTCTGCACGGGCGCCGCAGTGCCGCTGATGGATTGGAAGGCAGCAGGGATGGGCGGCGAGGTTCTTACTCTCCAGGACGATGGCAACCTGGTTCTGTACTCACCCGGACGGGCGATCTGGGCTACCGATGTACTGAAGGACGGCCGCGTCGTCTACCCAGCCCGGCCGGATCTACGGGCGCATCCGGTGCGGCTGATCTCATTCCCGCCCGGCAACCTCTGAGCAACGGCGCGATTCGCGCAACTCCCGGTCCGGCTGCTTTACCTACCCTGGGAGCATTCCAGCAGCGCCCGGAACTCCGCCCGCAGGTCTGCCAGGATCACCGGGCGTCCGGCGAGTTGCGACAGCAGAGCCGTCAGATCCCAGGTGGCGAGGTAGCCATATCTCGCCGCGAACCTTGCCACATCGTTGATCCGGAACTCATCGACGTAATCCATGAGGGCGTACCCGAGCAACTGCCACAGGTCGATTACCCCCAACGACGCCGGCTTGGCCGACACCTTCAGCTCTAGTAATAGGCCGCCCGCGATCAGGTCGCAGTCTCCGGCCATCAGCGCCGACCCAGCCAGCGTCGGCCCCGGTGCCCACAACCCCCGATGCGCAGCTAGCGGCGGCAGCAGGGCCGACTCCATTACCGCCCTGAGAGCTGCCAACTGGTCAAGCCCGGCCCGTGGAGCGCCCGCAAGCAACGCATCGGCTGATCCGTTGGGCAGCCTGCCCAAAGGCCCGAGGCGCGCGACCACCGGCCCGGCTCGGTAGACCTCCGACAGCAGAGCCAGCGCCCAGCATTCACGGTTCAGCGCTTCCGGCTCGACAGTGCTGCCCGGCACCGGCCCGGTGAATCGCTCCGCGCCGATCCCGGTATAGCCCAGCATCAGCGCGATCGACTTGAGTGCCCCCTGCATGCCGCACAGCCCGGCGCCGGCAGCAGCCAGCCTAAGCGAAGGCGTCGGGTGCACCAGGAACCGCATCAGCCAGTCAGCGGCAGTCCCGATAGTGCCGGCATTGGCCTCCGCAGCCGACACCCCCGGCACCATAAGCGGCCAGCAAGCATGCCGTTCCATCCACGAAACGGGGGCTGGCCAGAGCAGACGACATCTCGACTAACAAGCCGAGATGGCCAGCTGCGCCTATGCCGCTGCGTTCCGCGCGTCAAGGTGACCAGGGCTGGAGACTTTGTGGCTTGGCCTGAGACTCCGAGGACGACAGCTTTCGAGGTCCGCCGCCTAGCCTGGCCGAAGACGGCCGGCTCACGCTGAGGCGGTCGCCGGGACGTACTCGGCTTCCAGCGCGACAAGGCCCGGCAGTTTCTTGCCCTCAAGGTACTCCAGGCTAGCTCCGCCGCCCGTGGAGACGTGACCGAACTGATCGTCGGCAAAGCCGAGCCTGCGGATCGCGGCCGCCGTGTCGCCGCCGCCGATCACGGTGAAGGCCTCACTGTCTGCCAGTGCCGCCGCCAGGGCGCGGGTTCCGGCCGCGAAGCTAGGGATCTCCGACACGCCCATCGGGCCATTCCAGAAGACCGTGCCGGCGTCGGCCAGCTTGCCGGCGAACAGCCTGGCCGTCTGCGGCCCGATGTCCAGCACCATCTGGCGCGGCTGGATCTCGGCCACGCTGACCACCGCGTATTCCGCCTCGGCGGAACGCTGGGTGGCGACTATCACATCGGTCGGCAGCACCAGATCCACTCCGCTCGCGGCGGCCTTCTCCAGGTAGCTGCGGGCTGCTTCCTGGTCACCCTCGAGCAGCGATGCGCCGACGGCGCGCCCCTGCGCGGCGAGGAATGGCACTGCGATGGCCCCGCCGACCAAGATCCGGTCGGCCATGCCAAACATCGACTCGACCACAGGCAGCTTGTCAGCGACCTTCGCGCCGCCCATCACGACGACGTATGGCCTGCGGATGCTGCTCGTCAGCCGGCCTAGTGCTGCCGTCTCAGCCTGGATCAGATAACCGGCCGCGTGCGGCAGCCTCGCAGGGACGTCGTAGACACTGGCGTGCTTGCGGTGCACGCAACCGAATCCGTCGCCGACGTAGGCATCAGCGAGCGAGGCGAGCTGAGCAGCGAAATCGCCGCGGACGTCGTCGTCCTTGCTAGTCTCGCCCGGCTCGAACCGCAGGTTCTCCAGCAGCACGACACCGCCAGGGCGCAGTGCTGCGATCGCCGACCGGGCAGAAGGCCCGACTACCTCACCCGTGAATCCGACCGGGCCGTCAAGCAGTTGCGCAAGCCGGTCGGCCACCGGCGCCAGCGTGTACCGCGCGTCTGGCACACCCGCCGGCCTGCCCAGGTGCGAGCACGCGATAACCGCCGCGCCGCGGTCGATCAGTGTCCGCAGCGTCGGAAGACAGGCACGGATCTTGCCGTCGTCGGAGATAGATGATCCATCCATCGGCACGTTGAGGTCGAGTCGCACCAATACCCGTCGGCCGGTTACGTCGAGATCGTCAACGCTTCTCATCGTTCGTTCTCCCGTCTCGTCGCGCCGCGCTTATCACACCCACTACATCCGTCCTCCGCCATCACGTGCCAGAGGACCAAGGTCCCTGGCTGACGCGCGAAGGCCTTTGTAGCCCGCTCGACTGAGGCCGTTCGCCGCCGACCACCTTTGCGGTCGTGAGCAGCCTCCCGCTACCCCGGCTTCCGAGCGTCAGCTGTGCCGGCCGGCGATCCGGCCGCTGGGTGGGTCGCCGACTTCCGCCAGCCACGGTCCGGTGACGTCAACCTGTACCTGTCGTACGTCTTCGCCGCAGTGCTCGTCGCCTTTCTGATCGCCGCTCTGTGACTACTCGGCACGTCCGGGCTGGCGTGGTGAGTTAACGGATATGTCTTAGTACTTCGAACTTGCAAGTACTTCCGCTGATGGGTGGACAACGATCGGCCGCGCCCGGCCATGGGGCCGATGCGAGAGGCGTACTCCTCCCAGGCCGGAGGGGTGGCCATCAAAGCCGGGGGTAGGCAAGTAGCAATGGCCGACGTAACCACCCGTCCCGAAGCTGGCGCGAGGCCGTCTTGAGCCAAGACAACCAGGTCGTAGCCAACCTGGCGCGATGCGAAATCCTCAGCGGCACCGGGCAGGCGGACCCTGAGAGTCTGGCGACGCAGCTGGCGCCGTTTGCGGTGCCCGCGGGAACCATTCTGATCCGACGCGGCAGCATTGCCGATGAGTTTCTCCTCGTGACCGAGGGCAATGCCCGCGTTGCGTTCGGCGCCGAAGGAGCCGAGAGGATCACCGTCGTGGCGGATAGCCCGATTCTGGGCGAGATAGCGCTGCTGCGCGGCAGCCGATGCTCGGCGACCGTCACCGCTGATACAAACATGCGGGGATTGACTGGCGGGCGGGCAGCCTTTGCGCGACTGCTCGCGATCCCCGGCGTGCTAGAGAACGTCATAGCGAAAGCCCGCCAGCGTCTCGCCGCTGGTATTACCCCGGTACCTGTCGCCTTGCGCGATGCCACAACGGTCGGGCTTCGACCGATACTTCCGGGCGACCGGCGGCTGCTGACCGCGGGACAGGAGCGCGAGACAGTATCCGACATGACCCTGTACCGGCGTTTTTTCACCGGCGGTCCCGCCACCCCGGCGATGATCCGGTACCTCACAGAGGTCGACTACGTGGACCACTTCGCCTGGGTGGCGGTAACCAGCGGCAACGCCTCAGTAGGCGGCGTGTCGTACGTTCGATCCGCAGGCGACCACGCACTAGCTGACATCAGCTTCCTGATCACCGACAAGTTCCAAGGACGTGGCCTGGGCACACTGCTGATGGGCGCGGCCGCGATCGCTGCCCAGCGCAACGCCGTCACCCGCTTTTCCGCCGATGTTCTCGCCGAGAACGCGCCCATGCGCGCAATCCTCAATCATGCCGCCATCGGGTGGGAGCCGACGACGACAGCCGTCATACATGGCGTATTTAAGGTTCCTGACCCAGGCAGGTTCGGGATCACGCCCGGAACTGCGGCGGCACTCGGCGCTATCGTGGACACTCTGGCCATCCGGTTGTAACGTACCGGGAGCGGAAGACCAGGGTGCAGCGCCAGAGGCCAGTGCGCGCTGCACAGCTTCAGGCGCCCTGCCGTTCAGGCTGTCGCATGCTGAGTAACGGGGCAGCCGGTCTTGGCCCAGGGATGCCAGCCCCGCGTCCCGCTCCTGGCAGCGGAACTTGCCCGGATTCCGAGCGGTGATGGTAATCCAATCGGCCGGGGATCGGGCGCGTCTGTCATCACGTGGCATAACTCGCGACGATCTGGTGCCGGCGCACCAGGAAGCGGCGCAGTTCATCGGCGCCCCAGACGACGAACGGGAACGGTGCAACGGTGGCCAGCTGCGCCGGTGTGAGCGCCGCAGTGCCGAAGAAGCCGTGCAGCGGCGGCGCGTAGATCAGTAGTGCGGCGAAGGCGAGCGAAAACGCGATGCCGGCGAGCAGGTAGCGGTTAGACAGCACGCCAACCGACCGAAGCGATGCATGGTCCGTGCGGACGGCAAACGCCGTGCCGATCTGGCAGGCGACGATGCCGAGCCAGGCCACGGTAGTGGCCTGGTGATAGGCCCCGTTGAGCGGGCTGCCGGCGCCGGTCAGGGCGCCGGGATGCCAGCCCGCCCGGCTGAGGGTCAGGAAGAAGCCGCCCATGATCAGGGCGGCGGATATCGCGCCAAGATATCCCCACGACCGGGCGAGCATGCCGCGGCTGATGACGCCTTCGGTCCTGGGCCGAGGGGGCCTGTGCATGAGCCCTGGTTCGGCGGGCTCGCGGCTGAGCGCGAGTGCGGGAAGGATGTCGGTGCCGAGGTCGATCGCGAGCAGCTCCATGACAGTTAGCGGGAGCGGCACTGCGCCGCCCGCGAGGGCGAAGACGAGGAACGGCACGACTTCGGGCACGGCGTGGGTGAAGATGTAGCAGATGAACTTGCGGACGTTGTCGTAGACCCGGCGGCCCGACTCGACCGCCGCGGCGATCGTGGCGAAGTTGTCGTCGGTCAGTACCATCGTGGCCGCCTCGCGGGCTACGTCAGTGCCAGAGCGGCCCATCGCCACACCGATGTCTGCGCGGCGCAACGCAGGCGCATCGTTGACGCCGTCGCCAGTCATGGCCACGACCTGGCCAGTCGCACGCAGGGCATCGGCTATGCGCAGCTTGGCCTCCGGAGAGCTGCGCGCGAACACGATCTCCGCGCCGCTGGCAAGCAGGTCATCCAGCTGCGCTTCGCTGAGGTCATCGAGCTCGCTGCCGGTAATGACCCTGATGCCGCCAGGGCCGGTGCCGATACCAACCTGTCGGGCGATCGCAGCGCCGGTGGTCCCGTTATCTCCGGTGACGACGTGGATACGGATGCCGGCGCAGTGAACTCGATCGACTGCACTGGGAACGGTGTGGCGAGGCGGGTCGGCCATCGCCGCCATGCCGATGAAGCACAGGCCAGACTCAGCGTCCTCGCGCCGGGCAGGCACGTTGGTGCCAGCTGGCAGCTCGCGGTATGCGAAGGCGAGCACGCGCAGGCCCCGCCGCGCATAACCAGTCATGACACGGCCGACATCAGCCCGGTCCGCGCTGCTGAGCGGCTGTTCATGGCTGCCTCGGCGAATCGAACTGCAACAGGCGATCACCTGTTCCGGCGCGCCCTTGGTATCGATAATCAGGCGACCGTCGCGCTCGTCGACCGTCGTCATGAGCTTAAGCCGAGGGTCGAACCGGAACAGCTGGCGGCGGGCGGCATGCCTGGCTGCCACTTCTGTGTCCGCGCCGGCCGCAGCGGCGAGCTCGAGTAGCGCGAGCTCGGTCGGGTCCCCTGCGGGCGTGCCGGCTGGACCGTGCAAGTCGGCGTTGTTGCAGGCCGCGGCGATGTCGGCCAGCTGGCCGGCAGCTGTCTGCTGGCCGTCGGCCCCCGAGCTGGTCACCGTGCTCGTCCCGGCAGGATCTATAGTTACCTCGCCATCGGGCGACCAGACTTTGGTGACGTGCATCCGGTTCTCGGTCAGCGTCCCTGTCTTGTCGGTGCAGATCACGCTGGTGGAGCCAAGTGTCTCCACTGCGGATAGCCGCTTGACCACTGCGCCGCGCCGGGCCATCTCACGCACGCCGACAGCTAGCGCGAGCGTGATGGTGGGCAGCAGTCCTTCCGGGACGTTGGCTACGAGCAGGCCGATGGCGAAGCTCGCGGCGGCCGTGATGCCAAGTCCGGCCGCTAGGCCGATTGGCAGGAACGCGGCGCCTGCGCCCACGGCGACGAAGGCGATCAGCCGGGTGGCGCGGGTAACTTGCCGTTCCAGCGGGCTGATGTCGTTTCCGGTGCGCTGGCTGAGTGCGGCGATGCGGCCGAGCTCGGTGCGCATTCCCGTCGCGGTCACGACGGCTTCTGCCTGGCCGCCGGTGCAGGCTGTCCCGCTGAACACCACGTCGCGGGCCTGCAGCAGCGGCACGCGTGTGTCTGCGTGCCCGGCAGAGCGGGTCACCGGCACCGATTCGCCGGTAAGCGCGGACATGTCCACCTCAAGAGTGCCGGTCATCAGCCGGGCGTCGGCGCAGATGCTGTCGCCCTCATCGATCAGCGCCACGTCACCGGGCACGAGCAAGCGCGCCTCGATCTCCTGCGGCTGGCCATCACGCCGCACTCGCGCGCGATCGGGCAGGAACGCCGCCAGTGCCTCGACAGCCCGCTCCGCTTGCATCTCCTGGGCGAACGCGAATCCGGCATTAAGGAAGATCACGGCGATTATAGCGATGCCAAGTTTGGGAGTCCCGGTCAGCCAGGCTAGCCCGGCTGCGACGGCCAGCAGCACGGCGAGCGGCTGGGTGAACTGGCGCGCTAGCTCGCCGGGCCAGCGCCTGCCGCCCCGGCGGGCGAGCTCATTGGGCCCTGCGACCTCGAGCCGCCGCGCCGCCTCGCGCGCCGACAGACCTGCAGCCGAACTGCGCAGATCACGGAACAGCTGGGCCAGCGACTCCAGCGGGTCCAGCGGGCGGTCTCCGGCCCCCGGCTGCCCAGCAGTCCCACGAGGCCTGCCGTCGGCTGTGGTGGTGCCCCGATCCTGCGTATCCGGCGGAGCTGGCTTACCGGGCACTCGGACCCCCATCCCCAGGGCTTCCACGACGTAATCCGCCGGAAGCCTCGAATGCACCGCCGGCACAGCCAATGGACCCACTACAACCCTCGCATGCCCCTGTGCTCCAGAGGACCTAAGTCCCCCGTACGCGGCCAGATGTACGGCGGCTGATCTCAAGAGGCAAGGGCCAGCTTGACGGATCGAGCGGCGGACCGCCCAGGCGATGAACTCCTCGGCGAATGTCAATGACTATGCAGCGTCGTCAGGGGAGCCCCGCAGCTTTGTCCACGACCAGCGAAGATGTCGGCGTCGTAGTCGGGACATGATGATTCTTGTACCAGGTCGGCCAGGACCAGCACCAAGATGACGAGGGCAGTATGCGAGTACCCGGAGGGCGGCGATGAGATGCGGCTTCGCCCGGCGGGACACGGCCCCAATAGTCGTCTGGGACGTGGGCGGTGCTGGCGGAGTCGTGCGCCTGAAGGCGGCGGGGTAGTGATCCCAGCAACCGACAGGCCGAGCGTGCCTATTGCCCTCGGAGATGAGCAGGCAGAAGCTGAGCGAGCAGGAGGGATGCGGGTCAATGAGCACGACAGTGAGGGATGTGATGACCACCCGGGTCAAAGCCGTCTCCCAAGATTCCGACTTCAAACACATCGCCCACGTGCTTCGGGAGTTCCGAGTCAGTGCCTGCCCCGTAATCAGCGACAGCGGCACCGTGGTGGGCGTGGTTTCCGATGCCGATCTCCTCACGAAGTCTGCGGATCCCGACCTTCCTGTCGGCCTGACCCGGCTGAGATGGAAGCTAGGCGAGCAGTCCAAGGCCACGGCGATTACCGCCGACCGGCTGATGACATCGCCCGCCGTGACGGTCAGCCCGGATACTCCGGTGACCGTTGCCGCGCGCCTCATGCAGGACCGGCGTCTGAAGCGACTGCCCGTCGTGGATGACCGCAACCATCTCATTGGCATCATCAGCCGCGTAGACGTTCTGAGCGTCTACGAGCGGCCCGATCCCGATATCTGCAGCGAGGTCAACAAGACCATCGCCGAATTTGGCTTGGATCCCGTCGATGTTCGGGTGATTGTCACAGCCGGCGTCGTAACGCTCGCCGGGCCCGTCGATCAAGAGAAGACCGCGCTAGAACTCATGGCGCGGATCCGGCACATGGAAGGTGTCGTGGCAATACGTGACCGTCTAGTACGAGGCGCATGAACTGCGTGGACCTCGGCTCGAAGCGGCACTAGCCCGCGCACCCGGTGCTGCTGACTTGTCATCGGCCGTTAGGCCTGATCGCGAGGCGCCTCGGGCGGCTGACCAGCTGCTTTAATGCGGGGGAGCCCTGCCCGGCTGTCGGCGGTCGCCGCCTGAACGCAGGGTACGGCAGGCCTTGTCCAGGATCAGCTCGGCCAGATAAGTGCCGGAGCGCCGCGCGGGTAAGGTTCGTCCTTGAGAGGTGCTGGGCTGAGCCCGCTCAGCAGATGACGACACCTGCACGCCTCTGCGTGAAGGCGCGAGCGCCTCCCGCACGAACAGCGCTGGCAGGCGTGCGAGTACCCTCCCGGTTATCCCTGAGCAGCACACGGGAGTCGCAGGCAGACGTGAGCCTGATTCAAGATCTCCCTGCCGGGGGATTAGACGCACAGCTGACCAAGTCCGGCTGGCCGGAGCGCCGACGGCGCCAGCGCCGCGGACAGGCCCTGGTCAATTTCAAAGTTGATCGGCGCAGGCGGCACGGAAGGGCGGGCGAGTGTCCTGGCGCACAGTCCCGGTGTTTGTCGCGGGCGTGCTCGCAACTGTGTCTGGGGCCGTCGTGGTGTGGTGCCGGGGGCCGGGCCGAGCGGACTCGGTGTTCACCGAGAGGATCGTGCGGTGGTGGGCGGGCGTTTGGTTGCATGTTGCGGGAGCCCAGGTGGAGAGCCTCGGCCTGGAGCATGTCAGCGTAGCCGCCCCCTGCGTTGTGGTGTCCAACCACCAGTCCTGCCTGGACCCGATCGTGGCGCTGCGGGTCCTCCCGGTGTCCCTAAGGGCCCTCGCTGCCCGCGAGCTGTTCCGGATCCCGCTGTTCGGGTTCGCGATGCGCATGACCGGGACCATCGAGGTGGACCGGGAATCTCCTGATTTCAGCGAGATCGACACCGATGCGGCCGAGGCCCTGGCCGCCGGGCGCTCGCTGTTGGCGTATCCGGAGGGGAAGATCTCGCCAGACGGCACGATCAGGGAGTTCAAGGACGGTGCGTTCATCATCGCGATCGCCGGACAGGTGCCTGTCGTGCCGATCGCCGTTCACGGCACCTGCCGTATCTGGCCGAGGGGGAGTATAGCGATCCGCGGCGGCCCGGTGTGGGTCGTAGCCGGGAGCCCGCTGCAGACCAGCAGCCTGACCGATCGCGACGTAGCCTGGCTGCGAGATCAAGCACGGGACGTCATCTGCTCGGCTCACCGCGACCTGGCAGCAGCGATAGACGAGCCAAACTTGAGCAACGGTGAAGGCAGCGCTAACAAGGCGAACGGCGCACAGTAGTTCCGGCGTCCGCGACGAGCGAGCTTCACCAATGCAGAGAGACGGCTGAGGACAGTCAGGACTCGGCTGCCTGGGCGGCAGCGGGCGCGTCGGTGTTGAGCGGCAGGTGGTGATTCATGGGCGGGAATGCCTGCGACGATGCGTTCGCCTGGGCCGATCGGGAGCCTGGTCGGGTCTTGTTCGCGGTGCAGGCTGACAGCGCGTGGCGGCCGGTGCTCGCGGCTGAGTTCGCCAGCCGTGTGCGCACGGTGGCCGCCGGTCTGCTTGCCACGGGGATCAGCCCTGGTGACCGGGTCGGCCTTATCGGGGCGACAAGCCTGGACTGGCTAGTATGTGATTTCAGCATCTGGGCGGCAGGTGCAGTGACGGTACCTATCTACGAAACCTCGTCCATTGAGCAGATCCACTGGCAACTGAGTGACTCGGGTGCGGTCGCGGTGTTCGCCGGCAACGAACAACTCGCCGAGGCTGTCCGGGCCTCCAAGCCCGCCAAGGTCAAGGCGATCTGGAGGATGGAGGCGGGAGACCTAGACGGCCTCGTCAGCGCCGGGCAGAGCGTCGCCACCGAGAAGGTGGCCAGCAGGCGCGCCGCTGTAACGGCAGAGACGCTCGCGACCATCGTGTACACCTCGGGCACAACGGGTCGGTCGAAGGGCTGCATGATCAGCCACGGTAATCTGACTGAGGCGGTTCGCGTTATCGTCGCGGCCCCGGGCGTGCGGGAACAGATTCTGGCCGGGGACTCCTCGAGCCTGGCTTTCCTGCCTCTGTCGCATGTCCTGGCGCGCGTGGTGATGCTGTGCCTCGTGCATGCCGGGAAACGAGTCGGTTTGCTGCCTAACCCCGACGAACTGCCCAGGGCGCTGGCTACCTTCCGGCCAACGATCCTGGTCACTGTACCGCGCATGCTGGAAAAGGCCGCCGATGCGGCGCGCCTGCGGGCCGAAGCCGAGCGCCGCCGCCGACTGTTCGATGCAGCTGAAGCGACCGCGATGGCCTGGAGCATGTCCGGTAAGCAGGCGGGCCTCGGCCTGCGGTTGCGGCATGCGGCCTTCGAGCCCTTGGTCTACGCGCGGCGACGCGCCGGGCTTGGCGGCGACGTTGCGTGGCTGATCAGCGGCGGCGCGCCGTTGAACGAGGACCTCGCGCATTTCTGGCGCGGTGCGGGGATCACTGTCATGGAGGGCTGGGGGCTTACCGAGAGTTCTGGCCCTGTCACCATGAACCCCCCAGCGGTCCAGCGGATCGGATCGGTCGGCCTGCCGCTGCCGGGGTGTGCAATACGCGTCGCGCCGAATGGCGAGATCGAAGTCCGGGGCCCGAATGTCTTCCAGGGGTACTGGCAGGACGCCGAAGCCACACAGGAAACGTTTGATGGCGCGTGGCTGCGCACCGGGGATCTCGGGAGGGTTGATGATGAAGGATTCGTCTACGTCACCGGCAGGATGAAAGAGGTACTGATCACGGCCGGCGGCAAGCACGTGGTGCCGTCCGTCCTGGAAGACCAGGTGCGCCAGCACTGGCTGATCGCAGAATGCGTCGTAGTCGGCGACCGGCGGCCGTATGTCGGCGCGCTGGTCACCCTCAGCCGGGACGGGTTCGCGCGGTGGAAGCAGCGACAAGGCAAGCCAGCAAGCGCGACCGTCAGTGACCTGCAGGAGGACCCCGATCTGCTTGAAGTCGTCCGGCAGGCCGTGGATCGGGCCAATGCGGCTGTGTCGCGGCCGGAGCGCATCAAGCGGTTCCGCATTGTGCCCGGCCAATTCGAAGTCGGCGCCGAGCTCACGCCCACCGAGAAAGTTCGCCATGCCTACGTGCTAGCCAGGTACGCCAGCGACATCGACGCACTGTACGCATGACCAGGTCTTATCAGTTCTGGGTCGGCAGCGCGCCATGCCGACAGTCGTTCCTCTGAACCCGCAGCCCAGCGCACCGGGCGGCTGTGCCGGGTTCCTCATCATTACGCGGGGTCAACGCGGAGTGCATGCAGGCGCCGACGCGGGCCGGAGAGGCCGTGCCGGTGGCGGTTCATGTCTGCCCAGGGGTCGGTGACGGTGTGGATCCTCGTTCCGATGGTCCGGATGGTGAAGTGTTCGGGTCTTACAGAGTTGTCTTCGAGTTCGTGCCAGTGCAATGGGGTCGCGACCGTGGCGCCAGGCCGGGCCCGTACCGAGTAGGGCGCTACGGCTGTCTGGGCGTAGGAGTTGCGCATGATGTCGAGGTAAAGCCGCCCGCCGCGGTGCTGTCGGCGCTGATCGGTAGTGAACAGCGCCGGGTGCTGGCTAGTGAGCAGATCCGCAATCTGGCGGGCGAAGTCGCGGACAGCGTCGAAGTGGTCGCCGGGGCGCAGCGGAACATGGACGTGCAGTCCCTTGCCGCCGGTGGTCTTGACGTACGCGGCCAGGTCAAGCCGATTGGTGAGCAGCGCGTGCAGGTTCAGGGCAGCCTGCCGCGCTCGGTGGAAGTGCTCGGCGTCTGGGGGGTCGAGATCGAAGACGAGCTGATCGGGCTGGTCGAGGCTGCGCAGGCGGCTGAGGAACGGGTGCAGTTCGATGCAGGCCTGGTTGGCGAGGTAGACCAGGGTTGCGGGTTTGTCGCAGATGACCTGGCGGTCTGTTCCGCCGTGTTTCGGCACCTGCGCGCGGGTCACCCAGGCCGGGAAGTGGCTGGGCGTGTTCTTCTGCAGGAACGCCTGGCCGTTGATGCCGTCCGGGTAGCGGCCCATGACCAGCGGGCGGTCCCGGAGGAAGGCAGGATATTGTGAGCGATCGACTGGTAGTAGCTGATGAGGTCGCCCTTGGTGATCTCGTCATCGGGGAACAGCTGCTTGTCGAGCCGCGACAGCCGCACCGTAATGCCGCGAATGGTCAGTTCGGCGGGCTTGTCGGGCTGACTAGTCATGACGGCTTATCCGGAACCATCTCGGCTGATCGCCACGCGCAAGCGCGTTGCACCACATCCGGGGCGAACCCTTCCGCCAGCCCTTTCCACCTTGCTGGTTGTGCCCGCGGCTAGTGCGGCTATAGGCACCTCTTTGGGCAAGATCTCACGAGGCAGTTCCTGCCGCGTGCTTGCAGACCGCATGAGCTGGGGCTTGCAGATGGATGCCCCTGGCTGGCGGCGGGTACGTCGACGAGCGCGTAGATCGCGGCTCCGCCTGGCCAGCTCGGGGGCCTTCGCGACATTGACTGAGACCGGCGGTGATTGAGCATGTCAGAGCGAATATTCCGTGATCGCCGGGATGCCGGCCGGGCGATAGCGAGCCTTCTTGGCCGCTACGCCAGCCATGCCGATGTTGTGGTGCCGGGCTTGCCGCGAGGCGGGGTGCCCGGCGCACGGGCCAAAGAGCGGTACTCGTGTTTCGACCACGCCAGCGGCGTGACGGCCAGGCCTACGGGTTCGCGGCTGCTTTCGGAGCGGGGGAGTCGTGCGAACGCGAGGTGGTCGCTGAGATGACCGAGCTACAACGGCGCACGGCGGAGTATGCCAAACGCGACGGGCTGCTCACGCAGGCCGAGGCCTTTTATGCTGAGCAAAACGCGGTCATCGTGAAGAATGCCGAACGCTACTACCGCGAGATGTTCCGCGGACGGATCTCTTCGTGGAATCTGCGCGACCATCACATGGCGGACACGCTGGCTGCGCTCGTGGAGCATTTGAGCCGAGTACGCGGCGAGCCGGCGAAGGTCGTGGTCTGGGCCCACAATTCTCACCTCGGCGACGCGCGTGCGACCGAGATGGGCTCGCAAGGGGAACTGAACGTCGGGCAGCTTATGCGGGAACGGTATCCGGGCCGCTGTCGCCTTATCGGTTTCTCTACCTACACGGGCACAGTGACCGCGGCAGACGAGTGGGGATCCCCGGCCGACCGCAAGGTGGTGCGTCCGGCGTTGCCGGACAGCGTGGAAGAGCTGCTTCACCAAGTGGGCAGCAAGGAGTTCCTCCTCTGGTTCGGCATGGCACCATCGGCGGCCGAAACATTGCGGGCCGCACGGCTGGAGCGCGTCATCGGCGTGATCTACCGGCCGCAGGCCGAGCGGCAGAGTCACTGTTTCCGTGCCAGGTAGCCGACCAGTTCGACGCCCTGATCCACATCGACGAGACACGAGCGGTAGAACCGATTGAGCGGGCCGCCCGATGGGAGCAGGGCGAGTTTCCGGAGACGTATCCCTTCGCTGTCTAGCCTTCTTGCTTCGCCCACGACATCGATGGCGTCGAACCGGGCCTGCTTCCCGCCGCCGGCACTGCGACCGCCCCGCGTTCCCCCTACCTCAGGAAGCCCTACGGCGGCGACCTTCCAGCCCGTGCTGCCCCGTCTGGTCTTCGACGCTGCGGCGCCGCAGTTACAAGCCTGCCCCGAGGCGCCGTGGCTGCCGCCACGAGCCCATGGCGACCAGACACCACGCGCTCGGTCGCAGGGTCCCCAGCCCTCCAAGGAGTCCGAGCGGGGGACCTTCGGCCCTTCTTGGGACCTCAAACGACAAGGCAAGTTTGCCCTGGACGGTACCGAGAGACCGGGGAGGACGTCGTGGCCACCCAGCCGAGCGAGAACGTGCAAAGACCAATCGCGCCCCCGAAGCCGGCTGGGCCGGCCGCGGCGTCGGGTGCTGAGCAGCGGGCCCAGGCCCTCGGTCTGCCCTCGGCCACCACCCTCGTGGTCGGGAGCATCGTCGGCACTGGCGTGTTCACCATGCCCGGCGTGATGGCAGGGGCGGGGACGAGCTCCATCGTGGTGCTCGCCGTCGTCTCTCTGGGCGCCATGCTGCTCGCGATCCTGTTTGGCCAGCTGACCAAGCGGCTGCCCAACAGCGACGGCGGCCTCTACGCCTACGCCCACCACGAGCTGGGCGAGTTCGCCGGTTACCTGACTGCCTGGTGTTACTGGATCACCTGCTGGGCCGGCAACGCCGCCATCGTGTCGAGCTGGGTCCTCTACGTCGAGGCGTTGTTCAACATCGCCCATCCCTCGGCGTGGACGAACTTCGGGATCGCCATGCTCGGCCTGTGGATCCCCGCCGCGATCAACTTGTTCGGCGCCCGCCAGATGGCCTGGTTCCAGAACGTGACGGTTGTCCTGAAGTACCTGCCCCTCGCGGTGGTGGGAATCGCTGGCTGGTTCTTCGTCAAGGCGGCGCACTTCGGGCCGTTCAACGCCACCGGCGCCAGCATCTACAGCGCCATCGGCATCGCGGCCGCCGTGGCCCTGTTCTCCTTCATCGGGGTGGAGGCCACATCGATCGCCGCCGCTCGGGTGCGCAACCCCCGGCGGAACGTCATGCGCGCGTCGGTCCTGGGCACCGCCGGATGCGCGCTGCTGTACATTCTCGTGACTGCGGCGGTGATGGGGCTGGTGCCCCACCATGCCCTGGTGAATAACGGCGCGCCGTTCGTTATCGCGTTCAAATCGATGTTCTCGGGCATCTCCTACGCTGGCAAGCTGGTGGCGGCGGTGGCCGTCGTGTCAGGCCTGGGCGCCCTCAACGGCTGGACGCTCGTGACGGCCGAGATGCCCTGGGCGGCGGCCAAGGACGACCTGTTCCTGCCCCAGTTCCGCTGGACCTGGCGTGACGGGAACCCCTGGTTCGGAATCGTGGTGTCGACGGCCCTCGCATCTGCGTTGATGGGCTTCGCCTATTCGGGCAAGACCGGGATCACGGTCTTCACCTATCTGGTCGACCTCTCGGTGGTGACTGTGGCCATCCCGTACTTCTTCTCGGCCGTCGCCCAGCTCACCTATCTGGTGTCGGGTCGTCGCCGGGTGAGCGGGGTCCGGCTGGCGCGTGACCTGCTGGTCGCCTGCCTGAGCGCCCTGTTCTCGCTGTGGGTTACTTTCACCGCGGGCTACCAGTCCGTATACCAGACGCTCCTGCTCCTCCTCGTCGGCGTTGCCATCTACGCCGGGCTCAAGGCGCGCAGGGAGCGGCTCGGCGAGGTCCCGGTCCCCGAAGAGCTGGATCCCTCGCAGATGACCGATGACGAGCCGGGGCCGCCGGCGCTGACCGAGGTGCAATAGCCCGGATCCGGCCCGAACGGCCAGCGCGACGACCGAGGGCGAGAAGAGACTAAAGAGACCGCCCCGGGGCGGGCCTGGGGGCGCGCAGACAAGGAGCACCAACATGGCGAAAAGGGCACTGGTCCGGCCGCCGAGCCCGCGGCTCGCCGAGGGCATCGTGGCCCACCTCGAGCGTCAGCCGGTCGACTTCGACCTGGCGAGCAAGCAGTGGGATTCTTACGTGACTGCCCTCGAGCAGCACGGCTGGGAAACGGTCCTGGTCCCCCCGGCCCCCGACTGTCCCGACGGCGTGTTCATCGAGGACCCGGTAGTCGTGTACCGGTCGGTCGCGGTGATCACCCGGCCGGGAGCGCTCAGCCGGCGCCCCGAGACCGAGGCGGTCGAGCCGGTCGTGGCTGCCCTCGGCTACGCGGTGGGCCGCATCACCGAGCCCGGGACGCTCGACGGCGGCGACGTCCTCAAAGTCGGCGACACGCTGTATGCGGGGCGTGGCGGCCGCACCAACGCCGAGGGCGTGCGCCAGCTGCGGGCAGTACTGGCACCGCTCGGCGCAGACGTGGTAGCCGTGCCGGTCGAAAAAGTCCTCCATCTCAAGTCGGCTGTCACTGCACTCCCCGACGGGACGGTCATCGGCTTCCCGCCGGTCGTCGACAACCCATCGGTCTTCGCACGGTTCCTGCCCGTCCCCGAGGAATCGGGTTCGCACGTGGTCGACTTGGGTGAGGGCCGGCTTCTCATGGCGGCCGACTGCCCAAAGAGCGCGGCGCTACTGGCCGACCTGGGCTACGAGCCGGTGATCGTGGACATCTCGGAGTTCGAGAAACTCGAGGGGTGCGTGACCTGCCTGTCAGTGCGGCTGCGCACAGCTCCGCGATGACGCATCGCGACGAGCCGGGGCCCGGCTCGGCGACGGTCCCTCGGCTCGTCCTGCCCTGGCACCTGATGGACCCGCTCCCCGACGATCTCGGCACCAGCCACTCAGGGCCCGACGGGAGCGGCAACCTCGGCCCAGGGACCGACGTCATCCGCTCCCACCCCGGCACGACCGGCGAGCCCTGGACTGACCTCATCGACCTGTACCGACCGCTGCGCGACGCCGTCACCAGGGCAGCCGAATGCCAGCGGACTGTAGTGGTGGTGAGCGGCGACTGCGTCGCCTCGCTGGCGGTGCTGGCAGGCATCCAGCACACCGGAGTGCAGCCCGCCCTCGTGTGGTTCGACGCCCACGGAGACTTCCACACCGAGGAGACGACGACGTCGGGCTATCTGGGCGGGCTCCCGCTCGCCAAGGCGGTCGGCCGGGGCGACCGGACGCTGCCCGACGGCCTGGGTCTCCACCCTGTACCTGAGTCCTCCGTCGCCCTCGTCGGCGCCCGCGATCTCGATCCACCCGAAGTTACGGCCCTCGAACGCTCGGCGGTCCGCCGGTTCCCCATCGTGAGCCTCGATCCGGCCGGCCTGCCTGACATCCCTACCGTGGTCCACGTCGACGTCGACGTAGTCGACCCAGGCTGGCTCCCGGGGCTGAGATTCCCGGCTCCCGGCGGTCCAGGCGTCGGCGAGGTGGTCGAGGCGGTGCGCGCCGTGGTCGCCGCGCGGTCCGTCGTCGCCCTGGATCTGGCGGCGACCTGGTCGCCGGATCACACAGACCCCGGCGCGGCTGGCAGGCTCCTCCAGGCCCTGGCCGAACTGGTGCTCTGACGGTCCAGCCCTATCCGGGAACGCCGACCGAACCGGCAGGCCGGAACCGCGGGTATCGGCCTGCGAGCCGTTCGACCTCGTCTCGAGCCAGGACGTCGCGGGCTGTGGGCGGCATCCGCCGCGACCGGTAACTGCGCTAACTCTCTGCGCGATCATGGCCATGTGGACGCAGGCCACCGTGCGACGGGCCAGATAGCCAGCAGCTAGCTTGTCAGGAGAACGGGCCTGGCTTGACACGCTTGCGCGCGGCCGTTTCGTCGGTGGGCCCCAGCCCGAACGACGGGCACTGCCGGGCGATCCCGCACGCCCCGCACGCAGGGGTACGGACATGGCAGACCCGGCGGCCATGCCAGGTAAGGCGATGGGAGGCGGCGGTCCACTCTTGCTTTGGCAGCAGTGCGCTCACGTCCTGCTCGATCTTGTCCCGGTCGCTGCGTGAGGTCCAGCCAAGGCGCTGCGCCAGCCTGGCGAAATGGGTATCCACCGTCAGCCCTGGCTTGCCGAATGCGTCCCCGAGCACCATGTTGGCGGTCTTGCGGCCAACGCCCGGCAGCGCCGCGAGCTCGTCAAGGTTATCCGGCACTTGACCGCCGAAGCGGGTGCACAGGGCTTGGCCGAGATCGATGAGCGTGGCTGCCTTGGCCCGGAAGAATCCGGTCGGCCGGATCTGCCGCTCGAGTTCCGCTCTGTCGGCGGCGGCATAATCTGCCGCCGACTGGTACTGGGCGAACAGGCTCGGCGTGACCTCGTTGACACGGTGGTCCGTGCACTGCGCAGCCAGGATCGCTGCTACCAGCAAAGCCAGAGCGGGCACCGTCGCGGCACCCAATCCGGTGCCTGGCCAGCCGTAACTTCAGCGCGACCGGGGGTGCCGACAGGAGCAAGGCAGGCGCTGAGGTCCGCAGAATAGTGAGCGTGCACGTGGCGGTCATGGCAGGTCACTGGGTATTCCGTCAGGCGGGGGGATCGTGGCGAGCATTGTCGCCTTGATCGTGTGCATCCTGTTCTCCGCCTGGTCGAAGACGATGGAAGCTGGTGACTCGAAGACATCGTCCGTCACCTCGAGAGCGCCAGGGCCATCCTCGTCGTTGATCTGCTGACCGAGCTGGGGGCCGCGGTTATGCATCGCAGGCAGGCAGTGCATGAACTTAACCGCCGGGTTTCCGGTGGCGGCGAGCATACCGATGCTGACCTGGTAGGGCAGCAGCAGCGTAATGCGCTGGCCCCAGTCAGCCAGCGGCTCGCCCGCCGATATCCATACGTCGGTATACAGGTAATCCGCGCCGCGCACAGCGTCAGCAATGTCATCGGTAACAGTGATGCTGGCGTCAGACTTCGCTGCCAGCTGACGAGCGGTATCGCGGACTTGCCTCGATGGCTGGAGCTGCGACGGTGCGCAGATCCTTGTGTCGAGGCCCAGCAACGCGCCGGTCACGAGCAGTGAATTCGCAATACTCTTCTGGCCATTTCCCACGTAGCAGTAGCTCACATCCGACAGCTCTTTGCGAGCGTGATCGCGCATCGTCATGATGTCGGCGAGCATCTGCGTCGGGTGCCAGTCATCGGTCAGGCCGTTCCATACCGGCACTCCGGCATACTTAGCCAGGACCTCGACGTCTGCCTGTGAGAATCCGCGGTATTCGATGCCGTCGAACATCCTGCCCAGCACTCTCGCGGTATCCTTCACGGCCTCCTTGCGGCCGGGCTGCGAGTAGTCAGTTCCCAGGTAAGTGACGTGCGCTCCCTCGTCGTGCGCTGCGACCTCAAACGCCGGCCTGGTCTCGGTTGAGGCTCTCTCAAAGATCAGCGCGATGCTGCGTCCGGCTAGCCGGTGCCGCTGGAAGCCCATCTGCTTCTCCGCGCGGCACTTGCTGGCGACTTCCACTAGGAACATGAACTCCTGCGCAGACAAATCCGTCACGCTAAGCACGCTGCGCCCATACAAATCCATAGCATTTCCCCCTGTGTTCCACGAGACAACCCGGCTAGCTCGGTGTACCAGAGGACGTAGGTCCCGATCTGGCCCGCTTTAAGCCCTGCAAGCCCTGAATCGTCTGGGAGCGATGGCTACAGCGGAATCGAGCATTCTCAGCTACCTGCTAGTAAGGGACTTCCGCCGCAGCTCCCGCCAGAGGTCGCGAGTCGTCACGATGCCTGTCACGTGGCCGTCGTCGACCACTATTGCGGCCACCTCGCCGCCGAGGGGCTTGCGGTCGGCTAGGGGACCAGCCGGGTCATCTGGAGCGACTCGGTACAGCGGCGGGACGGGCAATGCGACTTGCTCTAGGCGTAGCCGCATCCGCTCATCTTCGGGCAAACGGGATAGCTGGCCGATCAGCACGACGCCGGTAAGTTCACCTCCGGATCTGACAACAGGGAACGCCTCCTGCCGCGACCGCGGAGCATCCACAGCGTGATCGAGCGGACGATCACCCCGCTGCGGCGCGCTACGAGCGCATGAGCAAGCTCGTGGGCCAGCAGCGAGGCCAGGAACAGGACCGCAGCGATGACACCCGCCGCCCAGTAGGCGGCTGGCCGCTCATGCGGGTGCGCCGAAGGCAGCACGGAGACGGCCAAGACCTGGGCGACAATCACCAGGATGACGCCAACCGACCAGTGCGCTCCCACTGTGATGCCGCCAACCCGGCCCAGTCGCACGCTCTGCTTCACGCGAACTCACCCCCGTTCGGCCCCGCATACGCGTGGCGCCCAGCACACGCCTGCCTCCCCATGCTCCAGTGCCGAGCCCAGGCCTAGGCCGATGAGCCTGGGATTAGCGGGACTAAAGCCGCGCAGTCATCGGACGTGGGAGCCTCAATCGAGTCATATGCGACAGTCCTGCGCTGCAAGAAATCACCGTGAGTGGCCCGCCGCGCAGCGAAAATCAGCGGAACCCCGAGCCCGGCGCGAGACCTACAGGCACTGGCGCCGATGCCCTTGCGCCCGACTGCTTGATCACTTCGTAACCTACCCGGAAGCAAAAAAGTGCCTGACAGAAATGCGGAATACCCCAAGGAGGAGAAACTTGACATAATGGATCATCAATCTTCGAAACGCTCATGCACCAGTGTGCCGGCCGCGCCGTAGTAGAAGGCAACAAGGATGCTGATGCCCTTGATGAGATTGCCGCCTACTGACGGCGGGGACACATTCGGAAATATTCCGAATAGGCACAGCCCCGCCAGGACCAGCGTCCCGAGCACGTTGTCGCTGCTGCCTTGGCCGGCTCATCCATCTCAGCACGGCGTCACAGGTACCACCGGGGCATCACGCGCGGGCTGCGATCGACCGCTGCTTCCATGGTGCCTGGCAGAGAGTTACGGCCCGTTGGGCGTCAGACTTGGGGACGGAAGCGCGCCCTGACGGAAGTCGGGTCTTGCGCGCGGCCGCCGGGACTAGAACTGAAACTCCGCGCTCTCGCCGGGCCCCACCTGCCGCGTTTCCTCCCTGACCATGACCGTGACTGGCGCCGCATGGCCCGGCCGGCAGATTACCGACATGCGGTCGCACGCGAGGCTGATGTCGAGCCGGTTGCCGCGGTAATGGATGCTGAACCGCAGCTGCCTGACCTCTGCCGGGAGCGCGGGGTCGAATATCAGCGTGTCCCTGCGAGCGAGCATTCCGGTCAGGGAGCGCAGGACGATGTCGATCGTGCCTGCCATGGCGCCAAGGTGTATGCCCTCGGCGGTCGTTCCGCCCTGAATATCGGCGACGTCGCTGTTGAGGGCCGTCAGCAGGCAGCGCCACGCCTCTGCCGGGTTTTGCCGGGCGAGCACCCAGGAGGTGACCACGCCGCTCAGTGTCGAGCCGTCTACTGTCCTGGCGCGGTAGTAGTCGACCATCTGTGTCAGTTGTTCCTCTGTCACGTGGTAGCCGAGCCCGCTGAGCAGTTCTTGCAGTTCGTCGCTGGGGAGCAGGTACCGCAGCATCAAGACATCGGCCTGCTTGCAGACCTGGTAGCGGTTGGTGCTGTCGCCCTCGGCCTCGAGCACCCGGTCGAGCCGGCGGATGTTGCCGTAGCGGGCGCGGTAGCCGGCGAAATCGAACTCCTCGAGCTGGTCGTAGCCTTCAAACTGGGCCAGCATGCCGCCTGCGGTGAATACCACGCGCATCTTCTTGGTGATGTCGCGCCATCGGTCTAGCTCGCCGGCGCCGAGGCCGAGATCGCTGATAATCTCGTACCGGTAGTGCGGCGGCAGCTCATCGAGCGCCTGCAGGGCTCTGCGCAGTACCCATACCGCCATCAGGTTGGTGTAGGTGTTGTTGTTCACGCCGGGCGTGTCGCTGCCGGGGTATGCGTCGTGGTATTCGTCGGGTCCCATGACGTGGAGGATCTCGTACCGGTCCAGCTGACGGTTATAGGTAGCGATGCTGGCCCACAGCCGCGCGATCTCGATCAGCATCTGGGCACCCTGGAAGCGCAGGTACTCAATGCTGCCTGTGATCATGTAGTACTGCCAGACGTTGTATGCCACCGCGATGTTGACGTGCCGCTGCAGGTGGGAGTGGTCGGGCAGCCACCGGCCGGATACCGGGTTAAGGTGCCACCGCTGGGACTCTTCGCGGCCGTCGCTGCCGCTCTGCCACGGGAACATCGCGCCGTCATATCCAGCCGCGCGTGCCGACGCCCTGGCCGCGTCAAGGCGCTCCCGGCGATAGTCCAGCAGTGCGCTTGCCAGCCACGGCCGCTGGAAGTTCAAGAACGGGAAGACGAACACCTCATCCCAGAAGACATGGCCGCGATATGCCTCGCCGTGCCAGCCACGCGCAGGCACCCCCACATCAAGGTCAGTAGAGTTGGGCGAGGCCGTCTGCAGCACGTGGAACACGTGCAGGTGCAGCACCATCTGCACCCACTCATTGACGCTGTCGACCTTTACGTCGAACCGGTCCCACAGGGTGTCCCATGCTTCGGCGTGCCATGCCTCGAGCCTGCTGAAACCTGGCGCTGCAAGCGCGGCATGACGCGCGGCGAGCAGGCTTTCGGAGATGGCCGGGTCGCGCGAGGTATGGAGCGCTGCGACCTTCTCGACCCGGACCGGCAGCTGCTGGTCGAGATTCAGGCTCAGCGCGTGTGCTACGAACCTGGGTTCGGTGATGAGCCGGCGGTCCGGAGAGACTGGCCTGCCATTGGTGAACACCCTGGTGCGGGCGGCCAGTGCAATCCGGATGTGAGACTGGCAGGTTTCGGCCTGGAGCTCGATGGTGTTGCGATCGGCCTCGGCGGTGTGCAGTACCGACAGGTGCCGGCCGTTCAGGTCGCGGTAGCGCTTTACCCCGGAGTTGATCACGCGTCCGTCCAGCCCGGACCAGACTTCGAGTGTCCCTGACCAGTTCTCGGCGGTGAACACGGTCTCCAGGGCGGCGAGGTGGGGGTCCTTCATGCTGACCAGGCGGCGCTGTACCACGCTGGTGACGTGCCCGTCGGCGTCCTGCCAGCGAATGTTCCTCGTGAGAATGCCCCGGCGGATGTCAAGCTCTAGCTGATGTTCCAGGATCCCGTCTTCCTGCACGCTGAACCAGGGCCCTCCCGCCACCCGGAATGAGAGCGGCAGCCAGTTTGGCACGTTGACCAGATCCTCGGTCTCGATCACCCGGCCGGCCACCGGCGTCTGCAGCCGGTTGTACAGCCCCGCCACGTACGTGCCGGGGTAGTGGGTCCCGTCGGCGTGCGCCTCAGGGAGCGCGCCGCGAGTGACGAAGTACCCGTTGCCCAGCGCGCACAGCGCCTCGCGCAACCCCTCATGCTCTGGCTCGAAGCCTTCGTAGACCAGGGTCCAGGCACTGGGCGGACGCTCCCGCAGCCACCGCGTCAGCTCCCCCGCGACGCTACGCCGTTCCAGCCGACCCTCTGTAAGGGCCGGGATCGAAACGTGGTCGAGCGTGCTGACGATCAGGTCCGCGTCGGCCGTGGCCAGCAGATCTTCATCTCCCAGGCGGGCGACGCCGATGGCAGCCATCCCGGCGGCCTTGGCCGCCTGGATCCCGCTCGCGGCGTCCTCGACCACGACGCACCGGCTGGGCGTGACGCGCAGTTGATCTGCAGCGGTCAGGAAGATAAGCGGGTCCGGCTTTCCGCGGGCGATGTCTTGTCCTGAGGTGTCCGCGTCGAAGAGATCGAGCAGCGTCATCCCTGGCTGCAGGAACGAGTAGTCCAGCCGCTGCTCGGCAGCAAAGGTGTCGAGCCGGATCTGGCGAAGGAACAGTTTTGCGTTCCTCGATGGCGATGCCGCTGCGACCCGGATACCTGTGCTCTTGACGGCCAGGATGAAGCGCAGCGCATCAGGGAAGGCGGTGAACCGCCCTTGCTCGTTCAGCCTGACCAAATGTTCATGCTTCGCCGCCGCATAGCGCTCCGCGAGGCGCTCCGCGCGCGGAACCCCGAAATACTCCAGCGCCGCCCTCGCAGCCGACAGGCCTGGCTTGCCCGCCTGTATCTGCTGATAGACGGCCAGGGTGAACCGCTCCGGAGCGTAGCTGGTCTGTGCCCGGATGGCTCGCCATTCGCCCTCCATCAATTCACGGAGCGCTTCTTCCCAGGCCTGAGCATGGGGCGAGTCCACCAGCACGCCGTCGACATCGAACACCGCACCCTGGAAGCCCACGGGCGTCGTCATAGGAACATCCTTCCCGGAGCGCTCCGCTGCAATGTGGCCGCGGGTGCCGGACTGCGTTGTCCGGACGGAACTGACGACGGCACAGCCGGCCCACCGAGCATCTCGGACTCTGCGTGAGCAGGCAGAGCCGGAAGAACACGCCCACTGTCACGCTCAGGGATCGGCGACGGCTCCAGCCTCGGCGTTCGCCGTGACGCGATCGCTGCTCAGGGCTCGCCACCGGCCTTCCGCAGGCACGCCTCGCCTAGGTGCAGGCGACCGGCTTAGCCCGGCGGAGCCTCCAGCATCGGCCATATATCCCAGATCCCCACAATGAGTACGTCACGATCTGGCGGCCTGAAGTGAGAAGAGGAGTGGGAAGACTGTGTGTGGAAAGGCATCAGCTCGGAGTCGGCGCCCAGGGATCGTGATCTGCGGGTCCGGGATCTGACGCAGGGCGCGACCGGGGGCGGCCGGGCGGAATGCCGGGGCGAGCATGGCAGGGGACGAATGAGCGAGCTCATCCTCATCGGCTATCCAGACGAGAACACCGCAGGGGATGTCTGGCACAAGCTAGCAGGCCTACGCCGTGACATCCTGATTGACATGGATGATGCGGCAGTAATCTGCCGGGACGCGAAGGGAAAGCTGCACATGACTACGCCAGCTCATCGCGCCGTGGCCTGGGGGAGCCTGAGCGGCTTCTTCTGGGGTACGGTCATCGGGCTGGTCTTGCTCCCGTTCCGCTCCGGTATTGAGCGTGGCCGGCGGGTTGATGGGGCGGCTCTCGGTATCGCCGAGGATCTCGGCATAATGCATGACTTCAGACGACAAGCGCGGAATGTTATGCAGCCTGGAACCTCCGCGATCCTCGTAGTGGTGCGCAAAGCGACCCGGAGAGATTTGTGGAGGCCATCGCCCCCTACGGGGGAACCGTTTTGCGCAGTTCACTCGCACGCGACGCCCAGCAGGGCCTCATGAAGGCCCTTCATGGTGACGACCAGGGCGGCGTGACATGGGAGCAGAGCGCGCCCTCTGCGCACGCCGGGGCATGAATCGGGCACGAGCCGCCGATGACCCGCCGGGTCGCCGTCGAGGTTGACATCAACTCCTTGATCCTGCACCTGGCACACCGCAATACTGGCGATGTTACGGTCCATGTCGTCCCGAGCTGCGGCAGTCGATCCCAAACATGCACGCCTGACTGACTCTCAGGGCACATTGCGATGATGGCCCACGACTTTAGGCGAGCGGCAAGAGGCCACGCTCAGCGAAGACCTTCTTGGCGGTGAATACGGCATTGAGCGCGCGCGGAAACCCGCAATAGACTGCAGAATGCAGGAACGCCTCGATGATATGCGCCGGGGCAAGCCCCACGTTCAGCGCGGCATTGATGTGCACATCCAGTTCCTGCTCGCATCCGCCAAGGGCAGTGAGCATCCCGAGGGTCACGAGCTGACGGTCGCGAGGCGCCAGTTCCTCGCGCGCGTAGATCTCCCCAAATGCCCAGGATACGACCTGATAGCCGAGTTCGGGGGCGACGTCGGCGAGGGAATCGATCACCTTGTTCCCGGCCTCACCATCGATCGCGTCCAGCACTTGCTTGCCGTGGTCAAAGCGCTCCTGACGCGCCGCTCTTTCGCTCATTGCTTTCTCCCTCCCTGCTGGTTTCCCTGACTTGTGACCGGATCACCGACCCGCGCGGCCCGTAGCTTGCTCCCCTCGGGTTTCGTGGTTCGCGGCACCAGGGCGTGTGCACTATTGAGGGTCCTGAGGTGCCCTGACGCTGCATGTGCAGATGATGAGGGCAGCGTCGGAGCGGCCGGCCTGCCTCAGTCCGCGTCAGACGGTGAACTCGGTCGTGACAGCTCAGGAGGGTTGTCGGGCCAGCCCGCGGCGTCGAACACTGCGGTCGGGTCGAGGTAGTCCCGCCAGTGGGTCACCTTGCGGTCCTTGACGGTAATGATGGAGACGAAGTGATTGTCGTACGGCCGACTTGTCTGCACCGATTTGCCGTGCACCTCGTACTCGAGGACGACGACCGATGCTTCCGGATCCCGGTAGACGCGGAGGTTGTCAGCGCTGTGCACCGTCATGAAGTCGTCGTAGGCGCTGTACAGGTCGATGATGTTCTGTCGCCCTTCTACGCGCCGGGGGTAGCCGGGCACGGAGATGACGTACTCGAAGACCACATCGTCGGTCAAGAGGTCGAAGTAGTCCTCTCCGTCCGCGATATCGTCAAGTCCTTCTTGGATGATGCGGAAGAAGGGCCCGTCAGATCCGAAATTTGAGCTGTCATTTGTATATTTAGTCACTTGTCCTCCGAGCCGAACCGCTTGAAGGCGGACTGCGGATACGGCATGGATCGCGTCCGCAGCTCAGCTACGGACTAACTTGAACGAGTCGATATCCTGAAAATGCTAAAGCGTGGCCGAAATTCGGACGCAATGTCTGCCAAGGAATCAACTTGTTCCCGGCCTCACCATCGATCGCGTCGAGCATTTGCTTGTCGTGGTCGAACCGCTCCTGATGCGCTGCGCCCTCGCTCATGGTTCTCTCCCTCCCTGCCGGTCTTCACTCCCAGGCTGCCCTTTAGGCCGCCTAGCGCGAAACAACCAGGCGCCGACATTGTCGGCTTCTCACCAGATCTGGGATCGTGAATCGAAGCAATGGGCCAGGTGTTACTCCCGGTCGATCGCCCAGAAATAACGGGACCTTCGTCCTCTGCCTAGCCTGGGATCATTCCTTCTCGTGCTGACGCCGCCGCGCTGGCCTGAACAGTCCGTTCGACGTTGTCCTGGCCGAGAGCGACCTTGCCGCACGCCAGATTGCGCGGGCCTAATCACGGCCGGCCTGCGAAGGGAGTGGTGGAATAGCTGAGTCACTGCGGCTGGCTCTGGAACGTGATTCACCGCGGACTGCATGACCGGTGGGGCAACCAGTAGTGGGTCCGGCTTCGGCTCGCTGTATAGGCATGGGTTCGCCCGCGTCGCGGTAGCGATTCCAGAGGTGCGGGTGGCCGATCCCGCAAGCAATGCCGAGCGCGATGCTCGGTCTGCTCCGCCAGGCGGCAGCCGCGCGCGCTGCTCGCGGTTTCCCCGAGCTCGGCCTTTCCTGCTATACGGCCGATGACCTGTTCCATCAGGACGCGCTGCATGACGCCGTCATGGACGCGCTGGACGGGCTGGTGGCGGCGAGTGCCGGGCTCGACACCGTGCTGATCGCAGGCGCGCCCTTGCGGGTTGGCGGCGGGCTGTTCAACTGCGGTCTGGTCATCTACGGCGGTGAAGTCCTGGGTGTCATTCCCAAGAGCTATCTGCCTAGTTACCGGGAGTTCTACGAGAAGGTACTTCGCGGCGGCCAGGGACGCTCCACAACAGCACGTCGGCCTGCTAGGACGGGACGTTCCGCTTCGCCCGGATCTGCTGTTCGACGCCGGCGCGGTGAAGGGGCTGCGGTTCCACGTTGAGATCCGCGAGGACCTGTGGGTGCTGGCGCCGCCCAGTGCCTGGGCTGCGCTAGCTGGCGCCACGCTGCTGGTGAACCTGTCGGCGAGCAACATCGTCGTGGGTAATGCCCCTTACCGCTGACTGCTGTGTCAGTCTCAGTCCGCTCGGTGCATCGCAGGCTACCTGTACGCCGCGGCGGGCTCCGGCGAGTCGACCACGGACCTGGCCTGGGATGGCGACGCTCTTATATGTGAGAACGGCGAGCTGATCGCGGAGCGCACCCGGTTCTGCGCAGGCGCCCAGCTGGTAACCGCGGACATCGATCTGCAGCGGCTTACGCAGGACCGGATGCGGATGACCAGCTTCACAGACGCTGCGCGTGATCACGCGGACCGCATAGCTGCCCTGCGCCGGGTTCCGGTTCCCCTGGTCGTGCCGCGGATGGACGTACCACTGAGACGGGAGATACCGCGGTTCCCTTATGTACCCGCAAGTAAGGCTGATCGTGACGAGCGGTGCGCCGAGGTTCACCACATCCAGGTACAGGGCCTGGTGCAGCGGCTGCGGGCCAACTGGCATCGAGAAGGCGGTGATCGGTGTCTCCGGTGGGCTGGATTCCGCCCACGCGCTGATCGTCACGGCGGAGAGCATGGACGCGCTCAGCCTGCCTCGCTCCAACGTGTTCGGGTACGCGCTGCCGGGCTTTGCCACGAGCCGCGCGACGCTGCACGAGGCCCTTCAGCTCATGATTGGCCTTGGCGTGTCGGCCACGGAGATTGACATCCGGCCTTCGGCCAGCCAGATGCTGCGTGACATCGGCCACCCTGCGGCAGAAGGCGCGCCCCTCTATGACGTCACCTATGAGAACGTCCAGGCAGGGGAGCGGACCTCGCACCTGTTCCGGCTGGCGAACCCGTAACCGAGCCAGCGTTGTGGGCACCGGTGATCTCAGCGAGCTGGCCCTGGGCTGGTGCACCTTTGGCGTCGGTGACCAGATGGCGCACTACAGCGTCAGCGCCTCAGTCCCCAAGACCCTAATCAGGCACCTGATCGCATGGAGGTAGAGAGCGACCGGTTCACCGGGGACGCCGCCGCCGCGTTGCAACTAATCCTGGACACCGCTATCTCACCCGAGCTCGTGCCGACAGGCCATGGGTACCTGCAAAGCTCCGAAGACGTCATTGGCCCCTACGAAATGCAGGACTTCTTCCTGTGCTACCTGCTCCGGTTCGGGTACCGGCCTAGCCGGATCGCCTACCCCGCCTACTGCGCCTAGGGCGACCGGACCCGCGGCCAGTGGCCGGATCCAGTCACGCACGGCCAGCGACGCCAGTACGACCTGCCCGTGATCAAGCTCTGGCTCGAGGTATTCTTGCGTCGCTTCGTGCAGACCAGCCAGTTCAAGCGGTCGACGCTTCCTAACGGGCCGAAGGTTGGCTCCGGCGGGTCGCTGTCGCCGCGCGCGGGCTGGCGCGCTCCCGGCGATGCCAGCGCGCCCGCGCCTGGCTCGACGAACTCGCCCGTAACGTTCCAGGCTCGTGATAACTGCCCACACGTGAGCTCGCTTGCATGTCGCCTGTTGCCCCGCGGGGCCGCCCCTGTTGGATGCGTGGCCGTCCGATGCGCGAGGCGGCGATGACACAGTGGCGAGAGCGAAAGTGAGTGCGCTGGTCGTCATCAGGGCGACTGAATGGTCGAGGAAGGCGAGTGTTGCCGGGTTCCCGCGACGGCGCTGAAGATGGCAACAGCCGATCGCACCGCCGGTCTGTCGGGCTGTGTTGCTTGCTCCGGAAGCGGCGCCGCTGGCCATCGCCGCCACTTTAGCGGGAGCGCGTTACACCACTTCACGATTTCGAGCCCGTCCGGCACGAAGGCTCGCCCTGACCTCGCCCTGACCCGGCGCAATCGCCTGCCATCGCGGTAAATCGATCGCCATCAGGTCTGCTGCAGGAGGCTGGGCGCTGACCGCGATCTATCTCGAAGCCCGCTGCCGCTAGGCTGCCCCAGGGTGTTGCCGCTCGCGCAGTTCAAGTCAGATTTTCGCTTCAGCCCAAAAACTCCTGAACACCTAAGAGTCCTCTTAGATCGGCATCGTTAGCAGTGCGACCTCGAGGATATCTATTATCATTTGGTTAATCTTTACTAAATGTTATAAATGTTGCCTTCTCCGTGAGGGGGAATCAAGGCCAATGGTGGGTGAAGGATAACGCGATGCCTATTGGCGGACTGGGTATGCTTGTCCTGCCCGCTCTTGACCGCTGGACATTCACCTCAGAGCGCGGCCCCTAGGCTTGGGCACTACGGGCTTAGGAAGGCGCGATGTTCGTTTTCTTCTCAAGTCGTCTCGGATGCCTGGGCTCACTGCTCATTTCGGCGCTTATCACGGTGATATTGCTGGCGGTCTTCCACGAAATATGAGCCGCGCCCCTGCTCAAGTTCTCGCCGGGGGGCTCAGAGAGACGTCTTTGCTACGGACCTAGTGCCAGGCGGTTAGGAAGGAACACGATAAATGAGCGAGGCTCTGGCAAGAGCGCGGGCGTCATTTTGGCGCGCGGTCGGCCCGTGGTGGATCTTGTTGCTGACTGGTATCGCATGGCTGGTCATCTCGGTGGCCATCGTGCGTCTGGATCTCGTTTCGGTGTCTACTGTCGGCGTGCTGCTAGGCGTCATGTTCCTCGTCGCGGCACTGGATGAGCTCATGATCGCTTCGGGCAGGGCGAGCTGGCGCTGGGCGCACATCGTGATGGGAATCCTGTTCATGGGCGGCGCGATCTGGTCGTTTCTGACCCCGTTCGGGGCATTCTGGGCCCTTGCCGCCGTGCTAGGGCTATTGCTCATACTCAGCGGTTCGTTCCATATCATTTCGTCGATCTACGCTAGAGATATCAGCAGCGCTTGGTGGCTTGGCCTGGTCGCCGGTGTCCTGGAGATTTTCCTGGGATTCTGGGCATCGCAGCAGGCCGCGCCCGCGCAAGCCGCGCTCCTGCTTATCTGGGTTGGCCTGCTCGCCATGTTCCGCGGCATCTTCGAGATCGTGCTGGCCTTTGAGCTACGCAGGGCCCAGCAGCCTTAGCAGCAGGAGGTAAGTCGGCGAACCCCGGCCACGGTGGGAGAAGTCATTGCGTGATGATCCCGAGTGGAATGGCAGGCCGCATGCTGACCCGCAGCAGGAGCCCGCCGGGCAGCGGCAACGGGAACCGCTCTCAGTGGCACTGCGCGCCGTCTTCGCGCCGGGCTGGCTCCGGTATGTGCTCGGCGTCCTAGGGCCCGGTCTGGTTACCGGTGCGGCTGACGATGACCCGTCGGGCATTGCCACGTGTTCGCAGACTGGCGCCCAGTTTGGCTACGGCCAGCTGTGGGCAGCCCTGTGGATTCTCCCGCCGGTGACTGCCGTTCAGGAAGCGTGTGGGCGAATCGGCAACGTCACCGGCGAGGGGCTGGCCCGTAACATCAAGTCGAGACACGGGCTATGGGTCCTGCGACTGCTGGTCGTTCTCCTATGCGTCGCGAACGTCATCAACATCGGCGCCGACATCGGTGCGCTGGGAGCTGCGGCCGGCCTGATCATCCCCGTCTCACCGGCGGTCTTGATGGTGTGCTTCACGGTGCTGATCCTGATGCTGGAAATCATGGTGACGTACCGCAGATACGCGAAGGTCCTGAAATTCCTGGCTTTGTCTTTGCTGGCCTACCCGATCACGGCATTCCTTGTCTCGGAGCCGTGGCTCACCATTCTCCAGGCAACATTCGTTCCGAGGATTCAGTTCTCGGTAGCTTTCTTTTATGTCATCACCGCAGTTATCGGCACTACGATCAGCCCTTACATGTTCTTCTGGCAGACCTCGCAGGAGGTGGAGGAGAACAAGACGCGCCCCGTGAAGCGGTCATTGCGGGACCTTCGCACCGACAACACGGTGGGCATGTTCTTCTCGCAGGTAACGACCTGGTTTATCATCATCGTCGCGGCCACGGTGCTTCACACCGCTCATATCACGACCATCAACTCGGCCGCCGACGCCGCGCGTGCGCTGAGACCCCTGGTCAGGACCTTCCCGCACTCGGGCCAGTTCGCCCAGGGACTGTTTGCGTTCGGCGTCGTTTCGCTCGGGCTGCTGGCGATTCCGGTGCTGGCCGGATCCACTTCTTTCGCTCTGAGTGAGGCACGCGGAAAGCCAGAAGGCCTAGAGCTCACGGCCAGGCAAGGCCGTTACTTCTACGGAGTGCTCGCCGCGTCCATGTTGCTCGGCCTCGGCCTCAACTTCGTCGGGGTCAACCCTATACATGCGCTGGTCTTCGCGGCCGTGTTCAACGGGGTGGCATCGGTTCCGCTGATCTGGATGATCGACCGGATCGCGGCCGACCGGCAGATCATGGGGACAGCCCGCAGCGGCTGGCTATCACGAGTCGTGCTAGCTCTGACCTTCGTCGGCGTGTCTGGATCAGTAGTAGCGATGCTGGTTTCCTATCTACGAGATTGAACGGCCGAAATGCACCACGACAAAACCAATCCCAATGAATCTCGAGGCATGACGGCTGCAGCGAAGGCTCAAGCCCACAGTCTGAGAACGCTCCTGGCCCGCACCTGTCGTTCCTTCATTGCCTCGGCCGGTTCCATCGTGTTTGGCATGGAGGACGGCACTGTCTCGATCTTTGGACTCGTCTTCGGTGTCGCCGCGGCCGCACCCGATTCCCACGCCGTGCTCTTGGCTGGAGGGACAGGCGCGGTGGCCGCGGCCGTGTCGATGATGGCAGGCACCTACCTCGAGGTTGAGTCGACAAACGACCAGTTGGCGGCGAGAGCCGCCGAGGAGAGGGCCCGCTATGAGGCTGACGGGGAGCAGTGGGACGAGGCTGCGCATGGCTTGCTGATGTCGGCCGGATTCACCGCTGCCGAGGCGTCCACATTTGTCAGCCTGATCCGCAGGCACCCGAGGATCGGGCTCAGGGTCGTTAGTGCCGTAAACCTCGGAGTGGGCGAGGTGAGGCGGAAGAATCCCTTCGTCCAGTCGGCGTGGATGTTCCTGGCCGATCTCTTGGCGGCCGCAGTCCCGGTCATCCCGTTCGCGTTCTTTACGCTTGCCACCGCTCGCGTCGTCTCACTATCGGTGACGGTGATGCTGCTGGTGCTGCTGGGCATTGGCCGGAGCATGATCGGCCACCGTCGCATCCTGCCCACAGTAGGCGAGACGATCGCGATCGCAACCGCGGCAGGGGGAGCCGGCCTCGCAGTGGGCAAGCTCATTTCGTGAAGTGGCTCGCAAGACCTACGTCAGGCGCACCTTGCAGTGGCGCACAGCCTGGTGCGTCTGGGCAATAGGCCAGATGAGCAGCGGATGAAGGCCCGAGTGGCCGGCGCAGAGGCGGCGAGGAGCCGAGTCGCATTAATCGTGCCGTACCGGAACTCCGCGCTCCCGCGCGGACGCTGCGCTCAGGCGGACGGGGAGGTAAGCGGCAATCGTCCCGCGGCCGGGTGCATCGCAGCTACCTTGCCAATCCGGGCCTTCTCCGCCATCACCCCGAACCGCTCGGCCTGGGGGTGGCACGGCGGCCCAAGTGCATCCTGGTGCGATACGACCGCGACGTCTCCGGAGCCGGAGGCGGCCAGTGAGGAATAGCCGGCCGGGCCGATGGCCAGCCACATGAACGGCACGCCGGCAACAGCGCATACAAGGGTCGGCCGACTGTGGTGGTGAGCATGAGCCTTCGGAAGGATGTCGGAGGTAGCGAGGTAGATCGGGATCCTGGCGAAGAAGCCCATGTACAGGCCCAGCGGGCCGTGGGGATCATGAACCCGAGTGTTATCGCCGCCCAGTGTTACTGGCGAATGCGTGGCGGCCCATGCTGGCGATTGTTGCCGAAAAGCGTGGTGATGGTGAAGGTAGTGAACCCGTCCGCGAAGTCGTGGCTGATGACCCGACGGCGATCACCGCCCCCGACTGCTGCGCCGGCCTGGAAAGCGGCGCCGATGGCGAAGCCGTCGATAACGCTGTGCCCGACCAGTCCGGACGCGGCAAGGATGCCGATACCTGGCTCATGGCTGCGATCGCTGTACTCATCCTCGTGGCCGCGGTGGCGGGCGGCGGAGCGCTCGAGCACGTGCAATGCCAGGAACCCGGCGGCGAGGGCCAGCAGCGCCGCGGGCACGCCGAGCAGCCGATGACTCTCGTGGGCCAGCGCCTCGGGAATCAGGTCAAAGCAGACGACTCCCAGCATCAGTCCGGCCGCCAGCCCGAGGATCAGGTGGCTGTGGTCGGCGATGCGCGGCGCCGCCCAACCTCCGAGGAGGGTAGTGATGAGAGAGCCCACTGCTGCCAGGACCGGCATGTGCGGCACGCTATCGGCAGGGCACGCCAGCAGCCGCATGCCGAGTGGGGGTCCTCGAGTGACTTGACGTCGCAGCCTTCGTGCTAACGACGAGGGGGTTAGGCGGTAAAGGACAGGCCTCGACGTCATTCGGCCCGGTGATTGGGGGCATGCCGCCCAGAGCTTGACCAGCAGATGGAAGCCCGGTTGGCGCGACGGCAGCCTACAGGGATGGCATGCCCGCCGGGTCAAAGATCCTGCAGACCAAAGGCGACTGGTCCATTTGGCCAGCGCCTAGACCGGGCATGAGATCGGGATACCAAAGATCCGACCAAGAGATGGGAGCTGCCGTGGCTCTGCCGACTCACCGCCATCCTGGCCCAGGCCACCTCGCCGACTTGCCTGACTGGCTGGAAGCGCCATGGCTGTCACTACTGCATTTCGGGGCTAGCAACACGTTCCGGGTCGAGGACTACGCCGAAGACGGAAACTACGTGATCCGGGCGGAACTGCCTGGGCTGAACCCGGAGCGAGACGTCGATGTGAGCGTAAGCTCCGGCGTGCTGACAATTCACGCTGAGCGTCGGGAGGAAACCAAGGAGGACTGCCACTCGGAGTTCAACTACGGTTCGCTGACTCGGTCAGTGTCACTTCCCGACGGGGCCGACCCCGACAAGATCACCGCCAAGTACAATGACGGTATTCTCGAGGTCAGCGTTCCGGTTCCGGAGCACAGGACCAGCAGCCGCCGTATCGCAGTCGGCAAGTCAAGCTAAGTTCCGCCGCAGGACTGGGCAGCCCGGTCGACCCGGCGTCTATGCGCCGGGTCGGCTGGCGTTGTCGTAATGAGGCTTGGGAGCGATGCACTGCGGGTCGTGCAGCTCGCTCGCCGGAACTATGCGTGGCATCAGTCCAGCGCCCTGGGCCCGTTCGTCCCTCCCTGAGCTACCGAGACGGACGCGAACATGGGCGCAAGGGAGTTAGGTTCCGGCCGCCGCTAGGTCGGTCCCGTACAGCCGAGCCCGATCCATCCACCTCATCGGGAGTTCCACCGGCGGTTCGTCTTGTTAACTGGCGTGCAGTACGCCGGGCCGAGCATGCCTGCTGCTGCGCAGCCCGGCCGATAGCGGCGGCGATCATGCCGCCGACTCCTGGGTCGCGCGCACCGGACGGAGGTTCTGCTGTGCGGACATCACTACCGGGTCTCACGGTCTGCTCTCGCCGCCGCAGACGCCCTCGTTGTGGACATGACGGGCATGCCTATTGCGGATTACGACTGGCCAGATGCGGTTCAGGCCCTAGCCCCGGACACCGCTTCCTGACCGCCTTATGACCTAGCGTCACCCAGTGGGCGCGAACTCTTACGCTATGGGAATTTGAAGACAGTCAGAACGTGAAGATCGTGCCGCCGAGCGGCGCGCTCTCAGCTCGATATGCGTAGTGCGCCGTACAGCAGGCCGTCGGGACCATGTACAGAGCGTCGCGCTCAGGCTGTCGGCCGCCGAATTCCAGGCGCTGACTCTCCACCGCTCAGCCTTGCTGCTGCTGGCGGTCCGCTGAGCCTCGGATCACCACAACGGGGCAGGCGGCGTGGTGCACGCAATGCTGACCGATGGAGCCAAGCAACGCCTCTGCGAATCCGCCATGACCGCGGCTGCCCACTACTAGCAGGTCGGCACCAACCGACTCACTCAGCAGCGCCTGGGCCGCGTTGCCGCCGAGGACCTTGTAGCGGACCGCAGCAGCCGCCTTGGCACCGGCGACCTCAGCAATGGTGTCAGTGACGACCTTGGTGGCCAGTTCCTCAAAATTGAAGTCGCTCCAGGCCATGGGTCCCGGATAACCGTAAAAAGCTGGGAGCTCCCAGGCGATGACGGCCTCGACCGCGGCCCCAGTTAGGCGCCCCTGCTCTATGGCCCATGCAAGCGCGGCCTTGGACGATGCGGACCCGTCCACGCCGACAACGATCCGGTGGTCGTGCCGCTCCTCCGGCGGAGATGTCATCGCCCTCCTTGAGATCACCTGACGGCTACGCTAGAGGGCCCCATTCCCCGAGAGGACGGAGCCAAGACAACCGCCCAGAGGCGCAGGGCTATCGCGAGCAATCATGGCAGGGCCGCCTACTGGCTAACTTGGGCGTTCGCCTGAAGCTGACTACCTTGGTCCCTAGTAGCGCTTCTGGTCTTGCGGAATCCTCGGCAGGTGATGACCCCAGACGCCGAAGAAACGCCGGCGAACGGGTCGGCGCGCAACGATGCTCCTCGCCGATCGGAACGGCCGCGGCTCCTGGCCGCACTAGCGGTCCCCAGTTTCCGGCTTTACCTGGCGGGGCAAGCAGTAAGCCTGCCCGGCACGTGGATGCAGGTGGTGGCGCAGTCGTGGCTTGTGCTGCAGCTGACCAGGTCTGGCGCGCTGCTCGGCCTCGTGGCGGCGGCGCAGTTTCTGCCCGTGCTGGTGCTGGGGCCCTATGGCGGGCTGATCGCCGACTGGGCCAGCAAGCGGCGCCTGCTGCTGGTCACGCAGAGCTTGCTGGGGCTGCTCGCCCTGACCCTGGGTTTGCTGACGGTCACGCATGTGGTGCGGCTGTGGATGGTCTTCGTACTCGCCGTGGCCCTGGGCCTGGTGAACTCGGTAGACCAGCCGACCCGCCAGGCGTTCGTGCCGGAAATGGTCGGCCGGGATAACGTGCAGAATGCCGTCAGCCTGAACAGCGTGCTGACGAACGCCTCGCGCGCTATCGGTCCAGCTATGGCGGGCGTGCTCATCGCGGCGGCAGGGGTCGGCGTGTGCTTCCTGGTGAACGCGGGTAGCTTCGCTGCGGTGCTCATCGCGCTCGCTCTGATAAGGGCCGGAGCGCTGCACCCAGCGTCACCTGCCAGGCGCACGTCCGGCCAGCTGCGCGAGGGCCTGCGCTATGTCCGAGGCAGCCCGGGCCTGCTGGTGCCGCTGCTGATGATGGCCCTGGTGGGCACACTGGCGTATGAGTTCCAGGTGACGCTGCCGCTGCTGGCCCAGATCAGCCTGCACGGCAACGCATCCACATATGGATACATGACCGCCTCGATGGGCATCGGCGCAGTAGGTGGAGGGTTGGTGGTTGCAGGCCTCGGCCGCACGGGCCTGCTGCCGTTCACTGTCGCGGCCGGGGGCTTCGCTGCCGCCATACTGGGAGCGGCGCTCGCGCCGTCGCTGCCTGCCGAGCTTGCTGCCCTGGCAGTGGTCGGGTTCTTCAGCACCGGGTTCATGGCAACGGGTAACTCCACCCTGCAGCTGACCGCGGACCCTCAGTACCTGGGCCGGGTCATGGCCCTGTGGTCGGTGACCTTCAGCGGCAGCACTCCCATTGGCGGCCCGATCGTCGGGGTCATCGGGGATGATCTCGGTCCCCGTTACGCGCTTGGTGTCGGGGCTCTCGCGTGCGTGGCAGCCGGGGCTCTCGGCCTAGTGGCCTTGGTCCGCGTGCCGCCAGCGGACCGGTATGCGCAGCGGCCCGGGGAGCTGGACTGGCGTACCTACCAGCAGGCCCACGAGAGCCGCGCCTGAGATCTCCCCAATCCTGCTTTCTTTATATGTTTAGATATTCCGCTTAGGTCACCTCATGCTCGGGGTCGCGCACGAAGCCAGAAGTTGCCGCGTCCGGAGTCGGTTGGCCTGGCCGCCGGGAATTGATGTGCTTCCCGATTGCCATCCTGGAAGGGCCGCAACCCTCCCAGACGGGGTCAGTGAGGCTGGCGCCGTGCCGCCAGTCGTTGAAGCTGGCGAGTGATACAAACACCTGCTATATAGAGGGCTAGCGGGCTATCCCCGAGACATCCCGCCTGTGATGACGCACCTGCAACTCGGCGGTCAGACGGTTGATCCAGCGGAATCCGATGCCGTAGGTACGGCCGCACCCCGCCCTCCGGCGGTGGCAGGGTCGTGCCAGATAATTGCCTGTAGAGCCGGGCGGGGGGTGCGATGACGGGGAATGGGATCGTCGCTGGGTATGACGGCTCGCTCGACGCTGAGCACGCCATTGCGTGGGCGGCGAGGGAGGCGCGATCCCGGGGCTCAGAGCTGACCGTGTGTCTGGCGCAGTCATCCGGCTACCCTGCCGGTCCTGAATCTGGCGAGCGAGACCGGGAGTTGCGCTGCGCCGCGGAGGAGGCGCTGGCTTCTGGCATTCGATTGGCCCGCGATCTCATGAGTGATGGCGAAGTGCGGTCCCTGGTAGCTGAAGGGCCGCCGGCTCGCGCCCTGTGCGAGCTCAGCGCCGACGCCGAGATGGTGGTCATCGGTTCACGCGGGCACGAGGCCTTGTCTGGCCTGCCGATCGGATCGGTCAGTCTGCAGGTTGCCGCCGGGGGGCAAGGACGCGTAGTAGTGGTCGGGGGGAACTGGCAGCCACTGCCCTACCTCGCACCGCGACCTGTCGTCGTGGGAAGCGATGGCTCGCCTGAGTCCGCCCCGGCAGTAGAGTTCGCGTTTGAAGAAGCTGCCCTCCGGGAAACGAGCCTGCTCGCCGTCTGTGCGCTCTCCGATGAACCGGGTCAGCTGGGTGTTGCGCGCCAGATCCGCAAGGATTTCGGGGAGCTCATGATGCGGCAGCAGTCGGAACACCCTGGCGTCACCGTGCG
>Ga0335074_10000689_pt1 | contig 46968 bp, 35 predicted proteins | sample Lox_Sample_23_FD_206715 | JGI IMG/M metagenome (GOLD analysis project Ga0335074, IMG submission 206715) | Soil microbial communities from Loxahatchee National Wildlife Refuge, Florida, United States - Lox_Sample_2.3 | ecosystem: Environmental > Terrestrial > Soil > Wetlands | place: USA...
GTAGTTCTCGATAATCCTGGGAGGTGTTGATGTTGCGAAACAAATGGGCCGAGAATCCTGCCGTTTCGATCTCCTGCATGGATACCTGGCGCGTTGGAAGCGCCGAAAACAGGCAACTGATCTTGTAGTCGCCTCGCTTGAGCGCGTCTTCAGCAGCGGCTCGCACCGGCCGGCGATAGATCGCACACAGTGGCTGTAAACCGCCCAGCGCATCCGGCACGACGATCAGTTCGCCGGTTGTCTGAGCTTGCCGCACCAGCCATTGCAACAAGCCCGGCGTCACCAGCGGCATGTCTACCGAGAGGATCAGGTTCAGATCGGTGTCGGTCGCGCTCAGTGCGGCATGAATTCCGCCCAGCGGCCCGCGATCGGGATAAAGATCCTCGATCACATCCCCGAATTGCCCATATAGGCGACTGGAACCGACGATGTACACCTTGTCAGCTACCGCGTGGCACGTCTGCAGGGCACGCTCCAGCAACGTCAGCCCGCCGAGCTGCAGCAGGGCTTTGTCGGTGCCCATGCGCGAGCTATGACCTCCGGCCAACACGAATGCGGTGATGCTATCCACGACAGCCACAAGGGAATGATAACGGATTTGTCGCGAGCCGTTAGCTCGTCGCTCTTAGCGATCGGCCCCGCTTCTATCGCCATAGACGCAACCTCCATTGAATCCATAACGGCGAGCACGAAGCAGAATCAAAACTTGGGGGGATTTGGCTCACAGCTAAAGGCTAATGGCTTAGAGCACTTATCACGCGTGTGCAGGGTTGAAGGTGCTGGTCTTGGGAATGCAACCGTTGATTTCGATGGCGACGATGCGTCCCGCGTGATCGAGTTCCAGAGTGGCGGGAGCATTGAAGACGGCGTCGCCACTCAGTCCGGGCAGCGAGATGAAGACGCGGTTTTCCACGCAGCTTGCCGTGGGATCGCGCTTAAGAAACGAGAGCGCATAATCGTTGCGGCACATCTTCGGCAGCAGGAAACTCAGGTCGGCAACATCGCCCGTCTCGGAGACGGAAACGGCCACCTCGATCGAGATTCGCGACGTAACCTCGTCGCCGTCTACTTCAACCTTGGGCTTGAAGCAGATGTAGTACTCGAACCCTGACTCGGGATCGAATGGGCTTCGATCCACTTGAAATGCCATGAGCGCGCCTCCCTGCACTCGCTCAACTTGGAAAAGCATACTAAATCACCTGTCCGCCTCCCGCAATATCACAAAGGTTTCATTCGAGATGCGGCACGCGGTCGAGGCGCAGAGCGAAAGCATCCCGTGGAAAGGGATTTCGACGCCAAGGGCAATCGTCGGCTCTGGTATAGTTCGGTGATAGCCGTTTTGATCGACGCATGCCACTGTTTTCACCCACCGAGTTTGCGAAGGACCAAGTGCAGGCCGTGCAGGACTACTCCCTGCTGGCCGGCCGATCGCTTTCCAATGTTTTCGCCCACCCCCGCTATATTGCCGATACCCTTCTGCAGGCTGACCTGATCGGCGTCGGTTCGCTGCCCATCGTTGTGCTCACCGGCTTTTTCACCGGCGCGGTGCTGGCGCTGCAAACCTCGGGCACGCTGCAACAGTTCGGATCGCTCTCGCTTACCGGCAAGCTGGTGGCGTTCTCCATGGTACGGGAACTGGGGCCGGTACTGACGGGACTGATGGTTGCCGGCCGCAATTCCAGCGGCATGGCCAGCGAACTTGGCTCTATGAAAGTCACCGAGCAGATCGACGCCATGCGGGCCATGGGCGTCGATCCTTCGAAGAAGCTGGTTACGCCACGGGTGATCGCGACCGTCGTGATGCTGTTCTTCCTCAGCATTATCTCCGACTTGGTTGGCCTTACCGGCGGCTTCATGATTTCGTATACGCTGCTGGGACTTAATGCCAATCAGTATTGGACCACGGCGTATCAGTCCTTACGCTTCGGTGACGTGCTCATGGGATTGAGCAAGCCGGTCGTGTTCGGCTTCATCATTGCGAGCATTGGTTGTTATTACGGCTTGTCGGCCAAAGGAGGAACGCAAGGTGTGGGGCGGGCTACCACGCAGGCTGTCGTGGCCGCCTCCGTCCTGATCCTGGTCACCGATTTCTTTATCACCCGACTGCTCATGGGATTCTTCCAGTACTGACGATGCCAATCCTCACGCCACCACAAGAGAGTCTGGTGTCGTCACCGCCTCCGCCGGCGGACGGATACGTCATGCGCTTTGAAGATGTGGCGATTGCCTTCGAGCATCCCGTGCTCGAGGGCATTTCTTTTCATCTGCCGCGCGGCGAAACCAAAATTCTGATGGGCGTCGCCGGAACCGGCAAAACTCTGATTCTCAAGCTGGCACTGGGATTGCTCAAGCCCGACTCCGGACACATCAACGTCTTGGATCAGGACGTCACGGCCATGCCCGAGCAGGCGCTCTTTTCCGTGCGCCGCAACATCGGGATGGTCTTTCAGGAGAGCGCTCTCTTCGATTCGTTGACGGTGGAGGAGAACGTTGCCTATCGCTTGATCGAAGAAACGGGCAGGGTTACCGAAGAGATCCACGCGCGAGTGCTGGAAGCGCTACGATTCGTGGAACTGGAGCACACGGTGGATCTGTCTCCCGGGGAGCTTTCCGGCGGCATGCGGCGCAGAGTTGCCATCGCGCGCGCCATCATTACCCAACCCGAAGTCCTGCTCTACGATTCCCCAACCGGCGGCCTCGATCCGGTCACCTCCAACACCATCATCGAGTTGATCGTGAAGCAACGCGATGTCTATCACACTAGCTCGTTAATGGTGACAAATCGCCTGCAGGATGCCTTCACCATGGCCAGCCACTATTTCGATCGCCAGCAAAATAAAATGGTGCCGGTTAACGACGGATCAGCGCCCGGCGATCTCCATACCAAGTTCCTCATTCTTCGTGACGGCAAGATTACTTTTGAAGGAACCGCAACTGAGCTGTTGCGTTGCACCGATCCTTACATTCGCGAGTACTTGAGCTAAGGTGCAGGTAGTACGGCGCTTTAGCGCCGCGTCGGCCGGGTTTTGCTTTGTTGGGTTATGGCTGCTGCGAGGCAGCGGCCGTAATCCAACATCCAGCAGACCCGCGTTCGACGCCGGCCTGACGGCCGGCTCTATCCTGCTGCTCCAACGGCCTCGAGGCTAGGCTGCGCCTTTGCCGGCGGCTGCGCGCATCTTGGCGAACTCGGCCATGCGCTCTTGCACGCGCTTCAACCGCTCGCGTCCTTCTGGCGTGCCCTCAATCACCTTCTCCATGTTCTGCATGAACTCCGGCGCCATCATGTTTTCCCGCATCTGCTTGATGAACGGCTGCACCTTGGCATACACAAAGTTCATTTCGCCCAGCGTGTCCTGCGCCAGTGCGGTATTGAGGGTTCCGTGGACAATCAAAGACGCGACCATCTCCCAATAACCGAGAACCTGGCGCACGTAAGCGTTCTCCTTCGTGCCGAAGGCTCCGACCACCTTCATCAGTTCGTCATAGGATGACGGAGAAAACTGGGCGACAAAGTCCCTTGCCTGCCGCATCACCGCTTCGCGGCGCAGATCGTACAGCTTCAAAATAAGTTCGGCATCCTGATACGTGGCTTGCGTACCGCTCATGAATCCTCCAGATAGATGGAATGGAAAAGCCGTCGATTTACGACGGCTTCCCAGAGTTTGGATGTAGAAAAGTTCAACCGGCTTCACGGAATTACTGATGCGCCATTTCAGCCATCTTGGAGAAGGCCTCTTTCGCGCGGCGCTCCATCTCTGCTGGCGCAACGTCCTCGACATGCTGCCCGAGGGCCCAGCGATGGCCAAAAGGATCGGTGATCTGCCCATAGCGGTCGCCCCAGAACTGGTTCGCCAGAGGCATGTCCACTTTTGCACCGGCAGCCACAGCCTGATTGAACAAGCTGTCGACATCGTCCTTCACGTAAAGATTCAGCACAACCGGGCTGCCACCAAGGGTCTTCGGCGACCCGCAGCCAAAACCGGGAAAGACATCGGCCAGCATCAATCTTGCGCCGCCGACGTTCAGTTCCGCGTGCATGACTTTTCCGTCCGGGGTTTTGTGCACCCCGAGAATATCCGCCCCGAACGCATTCTTGTAAAATTCACAAGCTTTGACGCCGTCATCGACGACCAGGTGAGCAATGATGGTCGCATCTTTCAATTGTGTTGCCATGAATTCACCCCTTTCGGATCAATGCCCGGCGGCTAAGCCGGGCGGGTTGCATTGAAATTGATTTCTATTATGCAACAGCCTCGGGCTTCAGTTCACGCGAGTAGTCACATTTAACATTGCCTTCATCCGCGGCTTTCTTTTTACCGCGCCGTTTCGCTTGTTTCAGCTCCTCCGGGTCGCTGCGCTTGTTGTTCGGGCAGACCAGAAAGCTACCTGACTTGAGGTTTTTCTCCAGCAAATACGGGCTGCCGCACTCCGGACAAGCCTCGGCTACCAGTTTGTACGCGGAGGTGAAGCGGCACTTGGGATAGTTGGAGCAGCCATAAAAGACGTTGCCGCGACGTGCCTTTTTCTCCGCCAGATCGCCGGTCTTGCACTCCGGACACTTCACCCCGATGTAGTTCTGCTTCACCCATTTGCACTCGGGATATCCGCTGCAGGAGATGAATTCCCCATAACGGCCGTGCCGGAGCAGGAGATTCCGTCCGCATTGCGGACAATTCTCGTCCAGCGGGATATCAGGAACCTTCTTGCCCTGATCGAGCCGGCGCGTGGTCTTGCAATCCGGATATCCCGTGCACGCCATAAACTGCCCAAAACGCCCGCGCTTCAGCACCATGGGACGTCCGCAGTTTTCGCAATATTCTTCCTGTGACGTTTCCTGCACATCGGCCGAATCCAAATCCGGCAGATCGATGGGATTTTCCTTGGTGAAGGTGCAACTATTGGGATCGTTCTTGTCATATGCGCTGCAGGCATAGAACGATCCATGCTTGCCCCACTTGATGACCAGCGGCGAGCCGCACCGTTCGCACTTCTCATCGGTCGGCTTCTCCATCCGCTTGACGTTCTCCATGTGCTTTTCGGCATAATGGAGTTCCTTCTCGAACTTCTTGTAGAAGTCGCTGAGGGCGTCGGTCCAGCGCTCTTTGCCCTCCTCGATTTCGTCGAGCTCTTCTTCCAGTCGCGCCGTGTACATGGGATCGAAGATGTCTTTGAAGTTCTCCACCAGCAGATCGGTAACGACCATGCCGATTTCCGTGGGGATGAACTTGCCTCCCGTCTTCTGCACGTACTGCCGCTCCTGGATGGTCGAGATAATCGCCGAGTAGGTTGAAGGCCGGCCGATTCCCCGTTCTTCCAGCTCTTTCACCAGTGACGCCTCGTTGTAGCGCGGCGGAGGCTCGGTGAAATGCTGCTCCGGCTTCAGACCCTTCAGCGTCAGCTTCTGACCTGCGGTCAGCAGCGGCAGCTTGTGCTTCAGCGCCTCGTCCTCTTCGTCTTTCGTGTCCTTCGATTCCTCATAGACCTTGAGGAAGCCTTCAAACTTCAGCACCGAGCCGGTAACGCGGAAGCGATACCTCGTGTCGCCGCTTGTGGCATCGATGTCGACGGTGGTCTGATCGAAGATCGCCGGATTCATCTGCGAGGCGACAAAGCGCTGCCAGATCAGCTTGTAGACCTTGTACTCGTCTTCCTGCAGATACGGCTTGACCGCGTCGGGATGGCGCGCCACCGACGTCGGACGTATGGCCTCGTGCGCTTCCTGGGCCAGCTTCTTCGATTTGTAGGTATTCGGCGACTCCGGCAGGAATTCCTTGCCGAAGTCTTTGCCGATCAGCTCTCGCACCTCGACCAGAGCATCGTTCGACACCTGCGGCGAATCGGTACGCATGTAGGTGATGAGTCCGACTGTGCCTTCATGGCCGAGGTCAATGCCCTCATATAACCGCTGAGCGATCATCATCGCGCGCTTCACGCTGAAGCGCAGCTTGCGCGAGGCGTCCTGCTGGAACTTGCTGGTGGTGAAAGGCGCGGCCGGACTGCGCCGGCGCTCGCGCGTATCGACCGAGCGAACCGTCCAGTTGGCGTTCTCCAGCGTGGCTCTGATCTTTTCGGCTTCTTCGCCGTTTGGGATCGGCGTCCTCTCGTCGCCGATGCCCACGAAGCGCGCGTCGAATGCCGGCGGCTTCTGCCCTTGCAGATGCGCGTCGATCGTCCAGTATTCTTCCTTGTTAAATGCCTTGATCTCGCGCTCGCGCTCAACAATCAGGCGTAGGGCGACTGTCTGCACGCGACCGGCGGACAAACCACGACGCACTTTATCCCACAGCAACGGAGAAATCTGGTATCCGACCAGCCGGTCCAGGACGCGGCGGGTCTGCTGCGCGTCAACCAGGTTGACATCGATGTCACGCGGATGCTGGAAGGCTTCTTGCACCGCACGCTTGGTGATCTCGTTGAAGCTTACCCGGCGAATGCTGACCGGATTCCGCTTTTTCTTTTTGCCGTCAGCTCCGTCGCCGCCCAGTTCTTCGGCCAGGTGAGCGGCGATGGCCTCGCCTTCGCGATCCGGGTCGGGCGCCAGATAAATGGCATTCGCCGTCTTCGCCAGCTTCTTCAGCTTGGCGACAACCTTTTCCTTGCCCGGAATGACGACGTATTCGGTTTCGAAGTCGTTGTCCAGATCGACGCCCAGCGATTTCTTGGGCAAGTCTTTGATGTGCCCGAGCGAGGCTTCCACCTCATAGCCCGAGCCGAGATATTTTTGGATCGTCTTCGCCTTGGCCGGCGATTCGACGATGACTAAACCTTTTGCCAATGGAACCTCAATAATTGCAAATTACGTTTATGAAGCTAGCACGGTTTCGCCGAATGGCGAAACCGGGGTGTCAGCTATCAGCTGTCGAATATCAGCTAACCTATTACAATTCAAGTGGTTGGACCACCTTGTGCCCCCTTTATCGCCTACATCGCCCGCACATAATACTTCCCGGGCAGCGCCTTCACCCGGCCGCTCAGTTCCAGCTCAAACAATGCCGCGAAGATCTCGGAGGAGGACAAGTGCGCGCACAGGCGCTCTACCAACTGATCTAGGTGGGTGGATTCATCCGACTTTAGCAATCCCAACACCCTTTTTTCTTGCGGCGACAGCTCCGCGCCCTGGAACAATGATGCAGAACCGGCTTCGCTCGATGCAGGCTGTTCCGCAGGCGTCAGCGCCAAACGGGTATCCGCGGGCAGCTCTTCCCACACATCCTCCCACGTCGCGACGAGCGCAGCACCCTGTTTTATCAATGTGTTAGGGCCCCAAGACATCTTGTTTGTTACATTCCCCGGGACCGCGAAGACCTCCCGGCCTTGCTCCAGCGCGCAACGTGCCGTCACTCGGGTTCCGCTGTATTCGCCCGCTTCGATCACCAGCACCCCCATGGAAATACCGCTGATGAGCCGATTGCGAATCGGAAAGTTCTGGGGCGCGGGAAATGTTCCCAGCGGAAATTCCGTAATGATCGCGCCGCCAGCCGCCAGAATCTGGTCGGTGATCTTCTGATTTTCCTTGGGATAGACAACATCGATGCCAGTTCCCCAGATCGCCACTGTCTGCCCGCGACCGTTGAGAGCGCCGCGATGCGCGGCGCTATCGATACCCCGCGCCATTCCACTGAAAATCACCAGGCCATGAGCAGCCAGGTCGCACGCCAGCCGCTCCGCCATGCCGACGCCATAGGGAGTCGGGTGCCGTGTACCAACTACCGCAATTCCGGGCTTGTTGATGATCTCCGGATTCCCAAGTAGATAAAGCACCAGCGGAGGATCATAGATTTCCCGCAGTTGCTGGGGAAACTCCGCATCCTCGGGAGCGATTATCGTCGCCCCGGCTTCGCGTACGTGGTCGTATTCGGTTGCCGCCAGCTCCAGCGATTTGCCTGAAGCGATGCTCTGGGCAGCGGCTGCAGGCAATCCTGACGCCTCCAGCTCGGTTAACGATGCGGCCAGGAGTCGGTCGATTGCCCCGAAACGCTCGACCAGTTTGCGGCCCCGTCCCGCTCCTACGCCGGGGGTCAAAGAGAGCGCCAGCCATTGCAGCTTGCGGGCGAGAGCGAAATCTTCCGCCCGTGGCAACGATTCGGTTTCCATGGGGACTCCAGAGTCCGGCTGGGCTCCAGACGAGCGCAGGGTAACCTCTAGGATGGTTACCGTCAAGGACGGTCATCACCAACGCAAGGCCGAAGCCAAGAATTTGTCGGGTTTCTCTGGTCTAGCTCCGAGGCAGCCGGTGCAATCAGGCTCGGGGACATTTTTCCGAACTCAAGCGGCGGGCGCGGATCTTGCGCCCGTTCTTGAGCGTCAGGTAAAGGTCCTTGCCCTTTTCGACAAAGTCGACCGGCTGGCCGTTGCTGGCAATCAAGTCGTTGGCCTCGGTAGCATCGGTGGTGGTCAGCTCTCCGCAAAAGACGGCCGTATCCTTCACCGCAAAATCGATGGTGAACTCACGCACCAGGAACCACCGGCCGCTCTGCACCACGCGCTTATCGGCGTGAAGGTTCGCTATTGTGCCCGTCGTAACCGTCTCGGAAACTGGAGTGAGCGATTGGCTGCGAAGTTGGAGAGCAGCTGCGCAAAGCATCAACGCCGTAACAGCGAACAGTAGTCTGCTGCTTCGCCTGGGTTCCGGAATGTCGTCGCCGCTCATCCGACGTCTGCGCTCCGCGAGTCACCTACATAACATAATAGGACGCCGGTGCTGGTTGGAACATATTAATTTGTGTTGCGAGGTGTGAGACGGGCGCGCGGCGCTCCGCGTGCCGGACAGCAAACCGGCTGACTTCCACTCTCGGAATCAACGGGAGCAGTTCGCCGGCACGCTGCGCGCTTATGCACCGGCGTTCGTCGGCGCTCTATCTGAATTGCAAGGGTGAAGAAGTCGTATTGATCGTCGTCAACAAAGTCACATTCGTCATGGAAGAAGAACATCCGTCATCTCAGTTTCTCTAGCCCTTTCAACAACTCCCTTGCCACAAGACCACGGTCTGCCGTTGTTACTTCTCCCCTGGCAATAGATGATACGCCTTCGGCGAAGTTGGTGCTGGACGGCCATATCCCGGAGCCGAACGCCTACCGGGCCGCTCTCCCGTACCGGGGCCGCGTCAGCCATGTGCCTGTCTGTGTGAACCTTACGGGACCTGGCGGGTTGTCAGGCGCGCGCCGTTTACTTCTCTGCCAGGCAGTATTCGCCAAGTTTCTGATCCTTGTCGGGATCGGCTGTCGCCGCATACAGATCCACATTCGAGCAGTCATACATGCCCCAATTCTTGGGCAGCCGAACCATGATGTAGGTTCCCGGCTGCGGAGCCTTACAGCTGCTCGCATCCTTGTTGCAGTTCAGCTCAAAAGAAGCCTTCGCGCCGGCTCCCTGCGGAATAGCCGTCACCGTCACGGTATCCTTGCCGACTTCACTTTTCTTAACCGTGATGGTCGATCTGTCCTGCGCCATCAATTGGACGCCTGCCGCGAGGACGAGGAGAATGATTGCTCGTTTCATATCCGTAAGCCTCCTCACCTGATAGTCCCGATCGGCGGCCCAGTCGTGCGCCAACATCCGGAAGCAGACTTCCCAATTCCGGATGGCCTTGACGGGCTGCCTACGAACTCATGATTGCTCAGGCGTTTGGAGATTGTCTGTGACCGGTGAACACACGGCTGGTGTGATGGAGCGCCGCACGATGTTCTCTAGAGCTGTTTTGTGGCGAAAACGGTGGAAATTTCCCAAATTGGGACGACTATGGCAGCCAACTTAAAGTCGAGCTGGGAACCTGTAGCGCAGTCAGCGGTTCACCGCCTCAAGCGAACCACAGAATTCACAGCTTTCGGCTTTGGAATAGTGTCACGACCGCGGGTTTGGTGACCTTGCCCATGGCGTTGCGCGGCAGCGCCTCCAGAACAAGCAGGCGTGATGGCACCTTGTGCACCGCCAGCCGCGGCTTGCACCACGCGCGCAGTTGCTCAAGCTGAAGAGAATTTCCGTCGCACAGCACGACAGCCACGGCCACGCGCTCGCCCCACTCGTCATCCGGAACTCCCACGACCGCGCACTCGGCAATCGCGTCATGCTCACGCAAGGTCTCTTCAATCTCCAGAGCGGAGACCTTGTGCCCGCCGGTCTTGAGAATGTCGATGTTGGTGCGCCCCAGAATGCGATAGACGCCGTTCTCGACGATCGCCGTGTCGCCCGTCCGAAACCATCCGTCGCGCAATGCTTCGCGCGTCGCGCCGGGCTTGCGCCAGTACTCGAGAAACACATTTGCTCCGCGCACTTCAATTTCGCCAGGCATGCCAGCCGGAACCTCCTGACCACTCTCACCCGTTAGCCGCACTTCCACACCGGGCAGTGGCCGGCCGACGCTCCCCGGCACGCGTTTGCCGCGATAGCGATTCGAGATCGCCATGCCGATTTCTGTCATGCCGTAACGCTCCAGTAGCGTATGACCAGTGATCTCCTTCCAGCGCTCGAGCGTGCTCACCGGCAGCGCCGCCGAACCCGACACCATCAGCCGCAACTTGGCGGCGGCCTTGCTCAGCGCTACGCGGCGCTCTTGCGACGTGGCCTCCCACGCCGCAATGAGCCTCACGTAGATGGTCGGCACAGCCATGAACAGTGTCAGGCGCTCGCCGGCAATCAGCTCCCAGAGGGCGTTTGCGTCGAAGCCCGGGGTCCCCGGCGAGCGCTGATTTTGCGCTCGTTGGGGTGGTCGTGGCAGCATCTGGCAAACTGCACCCGACCACAATGCGCAGCAAACCACATTGATGATTCCGTGGACATGATGCAGCGGCAGGCAGAGCACGATGCGATCGTCAGCCGACCACTCCCACGCCTCAATCAGGCTTTCGATTTGGGCAGTGATGTTGGCGTGCGTCGTAACCACGCCTTTGGGGCGGCTGGTGGTGCCGCTGGTGTAGAGAATCATCGCTCGCCGATTGCCGACGATTTGGGGGAGCGTCGCATTGGGCGCGCGAGAGAGTATGTCGCGATACGCGTGCGCAGGAACGTTGCAGGCAGCTGACAGCACAATCGCTATGGATTCGTTGCTCGAATCGTAGATCAGTGCTGATGCTTGCGTGTCGTTGACGTAGTACTCAAGCTCAGCCGCGGGAGTGCTGAGCGGCAGAGGCACCGCGATGCCGCCCGCCCGCCAGATTCCCCACTGCACCGCAACCCACGGAAATCCCGGCGTAATCAGAAACGCAATGCGCTCTTCGTTCAGATCATCGCGACCGTCTAGCAGCGCTGCCGCGATTCGCGACGAAGCATCGAGCAGATCGTCGTACGAGTACACTGCGTCGCCATCGACAATGGCTGTGCGAGTGCGAAAGGGCTCAGCGCGAGAGATCAGACGGAGGCCATCGTCAGCCATGGTTAGTTTTCGCAGGCCTGTGTCAGGGCATGACTTCAGTCGTGCCGGACATTATGCCGATGAGCAAAGGCTTTAGCCCCTGCAGAATATCCCTTCAAGAGGCTAAAGCCCAAGATTTTTGACGAGCTGGAGGCGCAATTGAACGAGCTGTCAAGAAAGTCATAGCACGGCTCGCGTGTCGTCGGCTGAAGCCGACTCAGGAAAGGATAAGGATATAGACGGCTCGGACGCTGGCCTGAAGGCCAGCTCTACGCTACGCCCGAGCCGTCTTCTGATCGCTGAAGACCTGGCCGTCGCGGATGTGGATGACGCGATGAGCGTACTCGGCGATATCGTGCTCGTGGGTGACCAGCACGATGGTATTGCCCTGATCATGCAAGCGGTCGAACAACGCCATGATTTCGACGCCGGTCTGGGAATCAAGGTTGCCGGTAGGCTCGTCGGCGAGGATGATCGAGGGATCATTCACCAGCGCTCGGGCGATGGCGACGCGTTGGCGCTGGCCGCCTGACAGCTCGTTGGGCTTGTGATTCATGCGCGATTCCATGCCCACGGAAGTCAAAGTTTTCTTGGCCCGATCAATCCGCTCGTCGGCGGGCATACCTGCATAAATCAGCGGCAGCTCGACATTGTGCAGCGACGTGGCCCGCGCCAGCAGATTAAAGGTCTGGAAGACGAAACCGATTTCCTTGTTCCGGATGCGGGCCAGTTCATCATCGTCCAGTTCGCTGACCAGCTGTCCGTTCAGCCAGTAGTTGCCTTTGCTGGGGGTATCCAGGCAGCCGATCAGGTTCATCAGCGTCGATTTGCCGGAACCCGAAGGCCCCATGATGGCGACGTACTCGTTGCGCTGGATGCGGATATTGACCCCGCGCAGCGCGTGCACCTGCTGCTCCGATCCCATGTCGTAGGTCTTCCACAGGTCTTCGGTGCAGATGATGCAGCTGTCGGGAACCGCATCCTTCTGCGGCTCGATCACACTCGCCAATTCCGTTGCCATTGCTTTCTTTCCTTCCGACGCTTGCTGCTCTGGATTGATCATTCACAAAGCTCGATTGCGCTTCTTGCTTTTCGCTGTTCGCTTTTCGCCAGACCGTCACGCCGGCATCTCTGGCGAATCGCGAAAAGCAGCTCCTACGATTCTTCGTCGTCCTTCGGCTTGAGCGTGTTATCCACCTTGACGCTGGCGCCGTTGCGCAGCGTGCGCAGTACTTTGTAGCTGCCAGTAACGATCTGGTCGCCTGGTTTCAGCCCGCTGAGAACTTCGATGTCAGTGGTGCCGCTGATGCCGGTCGTTACCGGCACAAAAACCGCGGTTTTGTCCCTGAGCACGAAGACGCCTTGCAGCTCTTCCTTGGGATCTTCACCTGTCGGAGCCGCCGCCTGCACATTTTTCTTGTCCTTTTCCGGCGTCAGGTCGCGCCGCTCGCGAATGGTGAGCGCCTGAATCGGGATGGCAAGAACGTCGGACTTCTTCGCGGTTGTAATATGCGCCGTCGCCGACAGGCCCGGGTGCAGATTAGCCGGGGGATCCTGCAAGGCAATCACCACTTTGAAATCTTTGGCTTCCTGCCCGCTGGAGGTGGTTTGCGCCGTCGATACGCCGGTCGAACGCAAGAGGGCATTACCACCAATCTCCGTTACCGTGCCTTTGAACTTCTCCTTCGGCATGGCGTCGATGGTGATCTCCGCGGGCTGGCCCACCTGCACGTTGACGATGTCGCTTTCGTCAACCTTCACTTCGGCGGTTATGACCGAATTATCGGCGACCGTCATCAGCGTGCTGCCGGGCGAATTTTGGATACCGGGAACCACGGTTTCACCTTCGCGAACAGGAAGGTTGGTGACGACACCGTCGAAGGGAGCCCGGTACTCGGTCTTGCTGAGCACATCGTCGGCGTGCCGCAGGCTGGCGGCATTTTGTCCGATATGTCCCTCAGCCGAATCCAGATTGGCCTTGGCCTGCGCCAGCTTGGCTTTAGCCTCGTTCAACTGGGCAGCCGCGCTGTCGTAGGCGGCTTTCTTGGTATCGTAGTCGGCTTTGGAGATCAGCTGCGAATCGTACAGTGCCTTGTTGCGGTTGTAATCCAGCGTGGCGCGCTCGTTCTCCGCCTGCGCCTGTTTTAAATCAGCCGCGGCAGTGTTGACTGCTGCCTTGGCCGCATTTGCATCCATGCGCGACGCGTTCAGCATGGCATCGGTCATAGCAACGTCGGCCGCCGGCTGAATGTTGTCCAGCGTCGCCAGCAGCTGACCTCGCTTCACGTGATCGCCTTCCTTCACGTACAGATGCGTGATCTTCGCTTGCAGAATCGCGCCGATGTTTACATAAACCTTGGGCTTGATTTCGCCAGACGCGGTCACGATCGACGACAGGTTTTCGCGAACGACCTTGCCGGTTTGTACCGCGATCACCCCTTTGCGGCTCTGCTCCACGGTGAAGCCCACTATGGCCAGCAGGACCACGACGCCACCACCGATCAGTGCGAATTTCTTCCCGCCTTTCATCACACCTCAACCTGGATTGCAGTTATTGCGCGGACCAACTGCCCGCAGAACCTACCGTCTATGTTACGGAGTAAGACGGTCTAAGGTTCCTTGCGAGAGCAACTTTCGCCGTCTTGTCGCTCTATCCCCCTGGATTAGGCGATTTCGACGAGCCGGTCCTGGCACTGGCTTTTCTGGCGAGTTTTCAGAGGCTGCAGGACGAAGACAGCGCGCTCCCTTTCCGGACACTCCGATTATAGCCGCTAATCGCGACGGCGGGGGCAGCGATGCGCGGGCGGAGGGGGAACTTCCAGGGTCAACATGCCGCATTCCGCGACCCAGAAATGTTTCGAAAAACCAGTATTCTTTGAGGAACTTAGCGCCTCCAGCGGGGTTGTCTTTCAGCAGGTGTGTCTTGTCCCATCGGCACGGAATTTCGCACCGCGATCCTTGCTTTCGGGACGGCCGAGAACATACAATTTTAATCGCGCTAGTGTCTGCGAGGAGTCGTTTTAGGAGCCATGAAGTTGCGCGCGCTGCTGTACTATTTTGCATTATCGTTCGTCTTCGCTTTGTCTACGACCTTTGCCGCGGCGCAGAGTTCGTCGACTGCTGCCGACAGTAACTCGGGCCAGTCCAGTGGTCAGCCCGCGGCGGGCCAGAACGCCTCCTCCCAGGCTCAGGCCAATGACCAATCGAGCGATGCGCTGAAGCGTCCGCTGACCGAGAAGGAAAAGAAGAAGAATTCCAAAGCTCTGAAACAGGAGTTGAGCAGCACCTACAAGAAGTGGCTCAACGAAGACGTGGTGTACATCATCACGCCGGAAGAGAAAGCGGCATTCAAGGCGCTCTCCAACGATGAGGAGCGCGACCAGTTCATCGAGCAATTCTGGCTGCGCCGCGATCCCACTCCGGACACCCCCGAGAACGAGTACAAGGAAGAGCATTATCGCCGCATCGCCTACGCGAACGAGCATTTCTCCGCCGGTATCCCCGGCTGGAAGACGGACCGCGGCCGTATCTACATCATCTGGGGACCACCGGACCAGATCACCTCCCATCCCAGCGGCGGCACCTATGATCGTCCGATGGAAGAGGGCGGTGGCACGACCAGCACCTATCCCTTCGAGGACTGGCGCTATCGCTATCTCGAGGGCGTTGGCGAAAACGTTGAACTCGAGTTCGTCGACGACTGCATGTGCGGCGCCTACCATCTGGCTCAGAGTCCGAACGACAAGGACGCGTTGCTGCACACTCCCGGCGGATCCACGCTGTACGAGCAGATGGGCCTATCCAGTAAGACTGACCGCATGGATCCCTTCGCCGCCAATCCCGGTTCCATGCAAGCGTTGGAGAACAACAAGGAATTTGACAAGATGGAGATGCTGGCTAAGGTGCAAGCTCCTCCTCCGGTCAAGTTCAAGGATCTGGAAGAAGTCGTCAGCCACAAGATCAGTGTCAATCTGATGCCCTTCGAAGTTCGTACTGATTTCGTCAAAGTCACAGATGATACCGTGCTGGTTCCGGTGACGCTGAAGATACAGAACAAGGACATCACCTTCGCTTCCAAGGACGGCGTTCAGACCGGGACGGTCAACATCTTCGGCCGCGTAACCGGCATTACCGGCCGGGTGGCTCAGACCTTTGAGGACACGGTGAAGGTGGATGTGCCGCAGGAATTGCTGGAACAGGAGATGAACTACTCCAAGCTGTATTGGAAGGCGATTCCCTTGCGTCCCGGACGTTACCGCCTGGACATCGTGGTGAAGGACGTCAATGGCGACCGCATGGGTACCTGGAGTCGCGGCATCATGGTTCCCGAGTACAGCGACGACAAGCTGGCTTCCTCCTCGCTGATTCTCGCGGACAAGATGGAGAAGGTAGCCACCAAGGATGTGGGCTCGGGCAACTTTGTGATCGGCGAAACCAAGCTGGCGTATCCCCACCTGGATGGCGCTGACGGCAAGCCCGCGACCTTCAGCAAAGATCAGCGCATGAGCCTGTGGATGCAGATCTATAATCTTCAGACAGACGATAAGACAAAAAAGCCGTCGGCGAATATCGAGTACTCGATTGTCAACATGGCCAACAATCAGCCGGTATTGCATTCCACGGAGTCGACGGACACCATGGGCAGAGTGGGAGAGCAAATCACGTTGGAGAAGAGTTTGGCGTTGAACAGCTTTCAACCCGGCGTTTATAAGCTGACGGTGAAGGTGGACGACAACGTCTCCAAGCAGCAAATTGCGCCTTCGGTGCGCTTTGCTGTGCAGTAGTCTGCGAGTTGGGAGCTGCGGACGCTGGTTTGGTTCGCAGTATTTTGATCCTGGAACCTCTGACAGGGGGCTGACACAATGACCCGAATCTTGGGATGGTGTGTAGTGGTGGCCTCGCTCTGCGCTACCGCAGCCGCTGGGGTCAATCCGGGTTCAATTTCAGGATACGTCAAAAATACGGCCGGCACAGCGCAAATGGGCGTCACCATCGAACTGCTCAGTGCGACGGGACGGCCCCAGGTTACTTATACCGATGCCAAGGGCTTCTTCAGCCTGGCCGGTTTAGTTCCCGGCACCTACGACGTATACGCCTCTGCTCCGTCGTTCCTCAGCACGTTGCGCCAGGATGTTGTGCTGGCCGCCGGCGCCAACAAAGTCATCAATGTCACCTTGAAAACTCTGTTTGAAGCGGTGAGCATGCTGCCGCCGGTCAAAAAGAGCGACAGCGATGACGACAGCTGGAAATGGACCTTGCGCTCCAACGCTAATCGTCCGGTCCTGCGCTTCGATGGCGACACGGCAATCGTTGTCGAAAAAGGGGAAGACGGAAAGCCTCTGCAGGGAACCTTGGCGCTGATGGCCGGCGCAGCCAGCGAGGGCTACGGCAGCGGCTCGGACCTTGGGACAGCTTTCAATATTGAGCAGTCGCTCTTCCACACCGGAATGTTGGGTATTGCCGGAGATCTGGGATACGGGAACGGCGTCCCCGACGGCGTGGTTCGCACCTCCTACACGCGCAACAGCGATGACGGGTGGTCTCCCTCCGTCGCCCTGATCGTGCGACACTTCGCAGCTCCCGACACCGTGCCCCGCGGCGGAGCGCTGGAAGCCATCGCAATGTCCTACTCGGACGGTTTCTCGGTAGGCAATCTGATGGATTTCAAGGTGGACACCCAAGGTCAGGCGATCCAGTTTTTGGGACGCGAGGTCAACGCTTTTCGCCCAGGCGCGACCGCCGACCTGCACCTGAGTGAGAACACGATTCTGGAGTATCACTACGCGACCTCCGAGCCGGATACGCGCGCCGCCAAGGGCTTCGACTCTGCTCCGGCCGATCTCTCGGAGTCCGGTCCGCGGATGAGCATGGTCGATGGGAACCCAATATTAGAGAATGCCCATCACCACGAGATCTCGCTTTCGCAGCGGGCGGGCGCCAATAAATTCCAACTGGCGTATTACAACGATCGCGTCAAGGATCCAGCGCTGCTCGGCGTGGGGGACATCAGCATCATTAGCGGCGATATTCTACCCGACATTTACTCCGGCACCTTCAACTACAACGGGGGCGAGTTGAAGGCGCAAGGCGTTCGCTTCGTCTATCAACGCAAGCTGTCGAATAATGTTACCGCGACTTTGGACTACGCTTACGGCGGCGTGCTGGAATTGGAACAGCCGTTGGTCAACTGGAGTGCGGTGCCGGGCGATTTGGACCACGCCTGGCGGCACACCGCTGCGTTCAAACTGAACGGCTCCATCCCGCGCTGCAAGACCAAGTGGATCGCTTCCTATCGCTGGACCAGCGGCCAGACACTGGTTCCCGTCGATCTCTTCGACGCGTCGGCGGGACAGGCCGATCCCTTCTTCAGTCTCTTCATTCGCCAGCCGCTGCCCCACTTCCACGGCATGCCGGGAAGCATGGAGGCACTGATCGACATCCGCAACCTGCTGGCTCAGGGATATGTGCCGGTGATCGGCCCCGACGGCAATACTGTGTACCTGGTGCAAACCGCCCGCAGCGTCCGCGGCGGACTGGCGTTTACGTTCTAGCGAAATGGCCACGAGCTTCGAGCCCCAAGCCAAGGTGAGTATCCGCCTATGCTGCTGGTTTTTTTCTCGCATCAAAAACAGCATTTTCGAGCTCGGAGTTCGCGGCGTCATTCTCCCATCACCTTCATAACCAGCCGTTTTCTTCGCTGCCCGTCGAATTCCGCGTAGAAGATCCGTTGCCACGGCCCGAGATCGAGCTTGCCACCTGTCACTGGAACGATTACCTCGTGATGTACAAGCAGCGATTTCAGGTGTGAGTCGCCGTTGGTTTCGCCGGTCTGATGATGTTCGTAGTCTTCGCGGAATGGCGCCAGCTCCTCCAGCCATCTATCGATGTCGTGGATTAGTCCGCTCTCGTTGTCGTTTACATAGACACCTGCGGTTATGTGCATTGCCGATACCAGCACCATGCCCTCCTGAATGCCACTCTTGCACAGCGCATCCTCGACCTCAGGAGTGATGTGAATGTACTCGCGATGCTTCTTCGTATTGAACGTCAGGTACTCGGTATGAAATTTCATTCCAATTGGTTCCTCTAAGGAAGCTCTTTCACAAAGCTAATCGCTAATTGCTGCCTTTGCTTGCTCCTCGCGTTTCGCGTATTGTAAGCGCTTACCCAAGAACCTGCGTGACCGATCCCAGCCAATCCGCTGAGCTGCAGCAGCTGCGCGAGCAACTGGCCGCGCTAACCCGTCGCGTCTATCAACTGGAAACGCAAGCGCCGCGAGTCGAACCGGCGTCAGTACCGGGTCCACAAGCGACTCCACCGTCGGCCGCTCCGTCAGCACCGCCGGCCAGCGCGATCCCGACCACGGTTCTGCAGGCAGCCCGGTCTCCCACGCAAGCAGCCTCGCGACAGCAGCAGCCGAAACCCGCAGTGGCAGCCCCTTCGCTTGAATCGCGCATCGGTGGACAGTGGCTAAACCGCATCGGCATCATTGCCGTCCTCGTCGGTTTGTCGTACTTCCTCAAGCTGGCGTTCGAGAACGGCTGGATCGGCCCGCCAGCTCAGGTGATCATCGGCCTGCTCGCCGGCGTCGGCCTTCTGTTCTGGAGCGAGCGCTTCCGCACCAACAATTACGCGGCATTCGCCTACTCGCTGAAAGCCATCGGCTTCGGAGCCTTGTATCTCTCGCTGTGGGCAGCGTCGCAGTATTACCACCTCATTCCGCCGACGGTTGCGTTCTTCGGCATGTGTCTGGTCACCCTGTCCTCGGCCGCGCTGTCACTTCGTCAGCATGCTGAACTCCTCGCCGCTTTCGCGCTGGTGGGTGGCATGCTGACGCCGATCCTGGTTTCCACCGGCGAGAACCATGAGATCGCGCTGTTTAGTTATCTGGCTCTGCTCGATCTCGGCACGGTATGGCTGGTGGCCATCAAGTCGTGGCGACGCCTCTTGCTCGGCAGCTTTCTCGGCACGGCGGCGCTGTTTGCAGCCTGGGCGACAACTTACTACACCGAGCCGCAACTCGCCGCGACATTCGCGTTCGCCACATTCTTCTTCCTGCTGTTTGCACTGGCCCCGCTCACCGGCAATTCGGTCGAGTCCGATCGCGATGTAACGACCCTGCTTACGCTGCTGAACGCCGGCGCGTATTTCGCCGCTTGCTATCTCATGCTGGAGCAGCATTACCGGCTTGATCTGGCATGGTTGATGGTCGCGGTCGCGATCTTCTATTTCATCCTGACGCGCGGGCTGCAACGGCGAGGTGGAATTGCCAGCGGATTGCATTCTCCTCTGACTCTCGCGCTGGGCGTCGGCTTTCTTACCGTCGCGGTTCCTCTGAAGCTGGACCGGTATTGGATCGACTTGGGGTGGCTCGTCGAGGCCGGTGCGCTCTTCTGGGCAGCGCATCGCAGCAAGAGCCGGTTGCTGCGGGTTCTCGGAGTTGCAGCGCTGGGACTCGGCGTCGTGCGACTAGTCTTTATAGATTCTGCAGCGCGTCAGCCGCTGATCTTCAATCCGCGATTCGGCTTATATCTGGTCGCTATCGCGTCGCTGGCGCTGTTGGCTTACCTTGCTCAGTCAGAAGGTGGCGAGGAAGATCGGCAGTGGGCGGCGGCTTCCGTTCTTGGCCTGAACGTCCTGGCGCTGATCGCGCTGCATTGCGAAGTCATGGATTACTTCCAGCCTGCCGCGGGACAGTTCCTCTCGCGCACGGACTGGCGCAGCTTACACATTGCCCGTGATTTCACGTATTCCGCGGTGTGGATGGTCTATGGCAGCGGGCTGATGCTGGTCGGCTTCTGGAAGAAGTCGGCATTTCTGCGCTGGCAGGCGATCGCTCTGCTCGCGCTCACGGCAGCGAAGGTTTTCTTCTACGACATCTCGGCTCTGGAGCGCGGTTATCGCATCGCGGCTTTCATTGTGCTCGGCGGTATTCTCCTGGCGGTGTCGTTCTTCTACCAGCGCGCCCGCATGAGGTCGGCAGAGTGATGTCGCTTACCGCCCCGGGAAACCTCTGCCGAACATGATGGTTGGACAACCCGTCAACTATGACGACGGTCACAGCTTTTCTGGTATCAACTGACTGCGCACGAGAGAAGTCAACAAGGGTTGTCACGTAAATTCCATTGCAAGTTGCGCGATTGTCTCTACAATAATTTTGGTATGCGGAACGACGCCCACGTTCCCACCATAGTTGTAGACGTCGTCTCTCGATTTCCCCGATTGCCGAACCTACAACACCAACTTATTTTTCCAAGGAGATTTAGATGAAGCGTTTCATGATGATTTTGGCCGCTTTTAGCGTGCTTTCAACGATGGTTTGGGCGCAAGACGGGGCTGCCCTTTATAAGGCGAAGTGTGCCATGTGTCACGGTGCGATGGGTGAAGGCAAGATCGGACCGTCGTTGCAGAAGACATCACTGTCAGAGAAGCAGATTGCGGAACTGATCACCAATGGCGCGGCGGGCAAGAAAGCGCCGCATACCAAGGGCGTCGCTGGTGTAAGTGCCGAACAGGCAACTGCTGTCGCGACCTATGTCGCTTCCCTGAAGAAGTAGAGTTGGATCCACGGCCAAACAAGAAGCCGGCCCCACACCGGGCCGGCTTTTGCCTGCTTGTTCCTGCGATCAAGCAAACGTCAGAATGTAACCCGCAAGCCTAGCTGCGCGGCAAACGGAATTCCCACTGTCGTCCCAGGACCGAAGAAATCTCCCAGTGCGCCCTCGGGTATCTCAAGCTGGTTGAGGTTGGTAATGGGCGCGGTTTGAGTACAGGCCGCGTTGGTGCAAACACTGGTGACATTGGTGATGCCAGTGACTGGATTGGGCTGCATCTGGGACGGTGGAACCGGAAGCTGGACGACGTTGACCGCGTAGTTCGCCCCGGGATTATTGCGGTTGAAGAGATTAAAGAACTCGACGAAGGGCAGCATCGTCCAACGCTCGCTAAGTTTGAAAGGACGCGTGACCCGCAGGTCGGTCTGCATGTAAGGCCGGCCGCGGAATTCGTCGAGGCTGGTGTAGATTCCATTGACGTAGATGCGGCCGGTGTTGTCCGCGTTGGTGATGGTGACGGGGCGCGCGCTCTCGAACTGATTCACGCTGCTAATTTGAAATCCAGCAGGAAGATACACTGTGCCGGCCAGAACGAAACGGCTGGTAACGTTTTCGCCCGATGGTCCGTAGTCTCCGGGTCCGAAAGCATCCAGCTGGTGGTTGGGCAGTTGGCAAACGCCATCGACATAATCAAACAGTTCGCCCAGCAGGCAACCCCAGGTGTCGGCCCGGGAAAGCGTGTAGTTGGCGACCAGGTTGAAGCGCTTCATATTGCCCGCCAGATGCAGCATCATCGCGTTGTATTTGGAACGGTTGTCGGACTGGAAGACGTTGACGTTGGGTACCACATTCGCCTGGTCCGTGGCATAGTTCGGATCGCTGGCGGGAATGAGTGGCGTGAATAAGTTGGTGGCGCTGGTATAGGGGAAGGCGCGGTATCCATGGAGGCCGTCCTCATATACATAATCGGCGCTCATCAGCCACTGGTTGTTGAAAGCGTGCTGCACGCCGCCGGTGACGTGAATGTTGTACGGCGTTTTGTATGGGGAGCCGATCACATTGCCCGTCACCCCGTTGCCGCCGACCAGGCAGCCGGAGCCGGTGAGTGCATATGTGCCCGGACCTCCGGTAAGGCTGCAGGTTCCGACGGTGTAGTTCGAGTTATTGACCGCCTGGAAGGCAGTGGCCCATCCGTTCTGTGCCAGGTCGTCGTAGAATATGCCGAAGCCGGCCCGCAGCACCGTCGTCTGGCTGCCACCGGGAGACCAGGCAAGGCCAATACGAGGCGCGAACTGGTGGTGGTCATCGTGCGGCAGGGCGGGCACAACCGGAATGTCCAACGCCTGCAGGGTAACGTAGGCGGCGTTATCCTCCTCGCTGCGGCCCGAAGCCTCGAATAACCCCCAAGTCGACTGCCAACGCAAGCCGTAGTTAACCGTGAGGTTGGGCAAGACTCGCCAGGAGTCCTCGGCGTAGAGCGCCATACGCTGCACATTCTGCGTGAAGCTGCCGTCGTAGGCAGGAGTGTAGCTGCAGGTTGAGCCGTCCGTGGGGTTGAAGTTGACACATTGTGGAGTAAAAGTTCCGAACGCGCCGGGGTTCTGCACGTAATAAGTCGGATTGTTCACGTACTGGGCCAGGGTCTCGGCCGTGCCGGGAAAAGCCCCGCTCAGCACCGGTTCGTGAATGAAGTCGACTCCAAACTTGAGCGAATGGGTGTTGACAACGTGGCTCAGGTCGTAGCGGAACTGATATTTCTGCTGATTGCGCAGGTCGGGGAAAAAGGTAATCGGGGTAGCGAATTGGTTGTCGCCGAAGGTTTCGAAACCGGAAATGGTCAGCGATGTGGCACTGAAAGGGAAGGCCAGTGCGAAGCCCAGATCTGAATTTCGAGTCTGCGTGAGATGCAAAAAGCTGGCGTCGAGGACGAGAGTGCCAACCGTATTCGAATTGAAAGTATAGGTATTGCTGAGCGCCGTATTCCAGTAAACGTTGTGCGTAAGCAGACCGGTTGACGGCAGTGTGCCCTGCTGCACCAGGTTGTTGGTGGTGACATAGGTGTCTTCCGAGGTACGCAGGAACCAGCTCGACTTTGTCGATTGTGCCCAGTCGAAGCGCACCGAGCCGATGTAGTCGCGAAAGGGAATGGGAACAAAGTCCGGAGTGGCGATAGAAGGGACGCCGGTGATCAATCCCATTTTCGCCAATTGCGCGAGCGCAGCGAATTGCGTCTGACTTGCCGGGCTGTAGGCGATGCTCGCATCCTCGTGCACGGCCTCGAATGAGGTAAAGAACCAAAGCTTGTTCTTCACGAGAGGGCCGCCGATCGTGCCGACATAGTTCTGACGTGAGAACGGCTGCTTAGGGTTGGGCGGAGGATTCTCAATCGGGAAGCGGGCGTTGAGCGCGGCCGCGCGCTCATAGATAGCCAGGTCGCCATGCCAGTCGTTGGTGCCGCGCTTGGTGGTAATCACGACGGAGCCGGCCGTTGTCCATCCGGTATCCGCGTCTTCATTTGAGGTGCGCACGGCGAATTCCTGAATGCCGTCGGGCGAGAAATTCTGCAGGAAGCCGCCGATCCAGTCGTCGGAGTTATCGGCGCCATCCAACGACAGTTCGTTGTTCAAGCCCGAGCTTCCGCCGGTGGAGACCGCGGTGATGCGCGCCTTGGTCGGGTCGGAAGGTTCGACCGGTTCGGTTCCGGGCACGAGATAAGCGATGTTGGCGAAGCTGCGTGCCGGAAGCGGAAAGTTTTCGAGGTCTTGGCTATCAACTACGCCGCCGCGCACAGCGTTCGATGTGTTAAGTGTTTCTACCGTGATCGAGGAAGAATTCCCTTGCACATTCACCGTGGTTTGTTCGCTGGCGACTTTCAGCGTAATGGTGAGATCGCGCGTCTCACTGACTGCGGTGTCCACGTCGGCCGTGGCCTGCGCGAAACCTTTGGCGGTAACGGTTATGTGATAGGGGCCGGGCAGCAGTCCATCAATGCGAAACTCTCCGCGATCGTTTGCCGTCGCCTCGCGAGTGACGGAGGATCCTGACCCTGCTAACCGAATGGCGACCTCAGCCCCCGCCACTCGGCGTCCGCTTTGGTCTTGCACCACACCTCGCAAAGAGCTGGTGGTGTTTTGCGCGAGTATTGCAATGGGGACGAGAGAAAGACTAATCAGGAGCAGGAAAAGGATTCTGCACCAACGAATAGAACAGGAAGCTGCTGACATGGGAGCGACTCCAGATCCGGCGCAAAACAAACAACACGTAGCCAGAATTTGATAAAGGAGCCTCACAGGTTACGCCGCAGCGGAGCGTACTACCATTGCTAGTAGACGGCGGCCGTGAAATTTGGCAACATCCGCGAGTCTGATCGTCGATGGCAGAGTCCTTGGTTTGAAGACAAGCGACGTTTGCGCGAGTCGTTGGGCGACACAGAGACTAGGGCAGGCAGGGCAAGGCACTAAACTCAAGTGCCATGGAGGCATGTCGAGCTTTGGCAACGAACAAGAGCCAGTTCGCCGGTCAGAACTGGCGAACGGCATCGCCGCCCGCAGTGAGTACGCCAGCATCGACATCGAGAAGCAAAACACGCGTCTGATCGACGATGTATCCGACGTAGTTTCGCGTGCCGTCGGTCGGTGTCGATATAGCGACACTCATGCGCCCCGGCGCAACGTTGGTGACGTTATAGCTTCCCTGCAAGGTCTGGCTCGTCAGGTAGCCCGCCGGATCATTGATGTCCAGCGTGCCGGCAAGAGTTCCATTGCCATTGGAAGAGATCTGTCCCGTGATAGCGGTGGCGTTGCTGGCAACGATCACGCCACCCGGAACAAAATATCCAAACTGTCTGGTGGCATAGCTGCCGGCCCAGGCTGAGTTCGTATTGACGGCGGAATTCTGGCCGTAGATGCTGCCCCCACCGACCGCGCTCGTCCGTTCATCGAGGTAGTACCCCTGGCTGGGCGAAAACAGGTACATCGCGAAAGGCAGTCCTGCACCATTGACGTTGAAGGAGCCGCTGATCCGGCCGTTGGGGTTCAGACTGTAGGCTCCGGTCAAGTTCGCCTGGCCGACGACACCGGTATCGTTCACATCGTAATAGCCGGTGGAGATGTTTCCATTCGAAGCGCTGAGCTGGATCAGCGTGTAGGAAACTCCGGCCTTTGTATTCGCCGAAGTGCTGACCACATAACCAGCGCTGAAATCACTATTCGCAAACGACGCCTGAACTTGGATATTGGCGCCGCCCAGGAAGTAAGTTCCGGAGTTCGGGCAGATGAAGCGGAAACTGCCGGTGGTGGTTACGTAATAGATGAAGTTCGCGGAGCCGCTGTTACCCGAGAAGCTGCCGGTGCCACGTCCGAACCCGTCGACACCGGTGTAGGTGCCGGTGAGCGATTGCGCCTGAGTTATGCTTCCACCACAGTTCACATCCTGAATCCCACCCAGTTTGCCGGCGCTGAGATTGAAGATGCCGGCGGAATTGATCGGTCCGCAGGATGCCGTGCCACTAAAGCCGAAGGCGAAGTTCGCCGGTGTCAACAGGGGGCCGGACTGGGCTTCGAAGTTACCGGTGGCGGCAATGGCCAGACCATCCAACTCGTTCAATACCGCATTGTCGAGCGCCTTCAAAGCGAACGCGTAGCTGAATTGCTGGCTGCTAAGCGCCGGCATGTTCAGATTCAAGACACCCCGTCCATCCGAACCCACGCTGTAGTTCCCGGTGATCGACGTCACCTGCGTATATCCCACAGCCGCCGAATTCCGGTCGGCCTCGCCGGAGGTGATGTTGCCGTTGCCGTCAGCCGCAACCGTTCCCACCAGATAGAAGGGCAAGCCGCTCAGACCAACGCCGCTCAGGCTGAAAACATAGTTGCCTTTGATCGAGGCGTTGCTGAATTGCACCGCCGTGATAGTGACGATGGAGTTGCCGGAGACCGAGCTGTCGGACTGAAGCACGGCCGTGATCGTTATGCTGGCCGGACTGGGAATGATGGCCGGAGCGGTGTACATGCCGCTGCCGTTGATGAGCCCCGTAGCCGCAGTACCGCCGGTGACACCGTTGACCTGCCAGTTCACTGCCGTACTGCTGGTACCGGTCACGGTGGCGGTGAACTGCTGATTAGCGCCTTCCGCTACGTTGGCGGTTGCGGGCGAAACGCTCACCGAAGGACCGCTGGGGGTGGGACTGCCGCCTCCGCCACAAGCGGCCAGGGTCATCACAACTAGGGCTGCAACTCCAGACAGGATCGCTCTTCTCATAACCCACCTCCACCTTGTAAGTGATACCGCCGCAGATTGTTCGTCGAAATCGGCAACGGAGAGCCAGATCAATGCGGCAGCGAACGCTCCATTGGGCTGGATGCTGCGAAGTCTAACACACTTCCGCGGGGGGATTATCCCATCTGCAGGGCGAGGCGTTGGCTCCCATTACCGGCCCTAAACCCAAAAGGGGAATATTTGCGGATTCGGCCTCAGGAGGCCATTGGAACAATTTGCCGTCTCTCAGGTCGAGGCATCCGACGATCGTCGAAATTAGACCCTGTGCTCATGGCGCACAACCGTCAATTCCTGACGCGATGTGCGCTCGCCCCACCCTGGACAAAACGAGGTCTGTCCGGTGAGGCGAGCCACTAGACGCGAGCTTCCTACTGCGTGATGGTCTTGACCTCATCGCCGACCTTGAAGCCGCTGCCGGAAACCGCGGCGCCTACCGCCGAGATGTCGTCCACATCGGTGAGCCGAATAACACCAACGTCGGAAGTCATCTTGCGAATCACCGCGCCAGTGCTGGGATCCTTGATCTCTTTGGTGACGCGCTTCACGGTAAGCTGATCGCCAACTTTCAAGCCCGCCTTGGCGCCAATGTTCAGAACAATCTGACCGCCGTCGACGGAGGCAACCAGGCCCTCAACGCTGATGGTGCGCGCGACGAGCTTGGTATTGTCGGCTACCAGTTCGCTGGTCATTTGCACCACAGCCTGATTAACCGCTTCACCCAGGATGGTCTGCTGGAAATCACTGCTGCCGAAGTCTACGTTACCGCCGCCCCCGCCGGTCCATCCGCCGCCGGCGCCCAGCAGCGAAGTGCTCTCACGCGAGGACTCGCCTTTGCCGCTGGCCACGCCCATGATCTCAGCGGTGTCGATATTCACCAACCGGGCGTCGCACTGCACCACCGCTTTGCTCTTGCTATGGCCGACACCGCCCACTCCGAATCTTCCCAATCCCCAGCCTCCGCCGCCGACGTTGGTGTGTTTGTTGTCGTTGCCAAACTGGGTGATACTGCCCACGATAATGGCATCCACGCCCAGGATCTTGCCGATCTTGGCGGCTGAGTTCGCATCAGCGCGATCGCTATTGGAGAAATTCTGTTCGCCAAGGATTTTGTCCATGGCCTTGCGCTCGATCACCGAATAGGTGCCATCCTCCACCAAATGCCGCACCAGCAGATCGGCGATGCCCTTGCCGACGTCAACGTTGGTACCGAATAGTGCCGAAGTCGATGACTGCACGGTGGCATAGTCGAAGTCGAAAACCGCAACGCGCTTCTTGCGGCCGCCCGCTGGCGGAGCAGTGGACGGCGGAGCGGAAGCGGTGGGAGCCTGCGAGGCCTGAGCGCTTGCGGGTACAGTGACGAAGAAAGAAGCGACAACGAGTACAGCTAACAGGACCCGGTGCATACAATTCTCCCTGTATTTGAAATCGCGCGGATACAAGCGAGCCCGCGGCTGGAGGGCATGCTCCATCCCGACGAGCACCCACTTTCCGGAAGTGCAGATGGCAGTTCCGGTGAGACGTAGCCCTGGCGCGCTACCGGGTCGGAGCTGTCCCGACTTGCGCCTGTTATTGAACAGCCGTATGGTACAACGACTTTGGGCCGGTCGCAGCAAGTTTTTATCGCAATAGGCGCTGCATGGTTGCCGCTTTGGCACCGTCCCATCGCGCCATCAAGGCCTGTGAGATGACAAGCTAGCAGCCAGCAAATTACTCTCAGCGTATGGCTAAACCTGCCCCTGTTGGAACGCGCGGCGAAGTAGAACGGCGCGTGGAATTCCGCCATACCTTGAGCGCGTGGAGGCCGGAACTGCCTCCGGTGCTGTCCACACCGCACATGATCGGCTGGATGGAGGCCGCCGGCTTTGAGGCGCTACTTCCCTTCTGCGAGGGCGATGAGGTCAGCGTCGGAACGGCCATCAACGTAACCCATCGCGCGCCTGCCGGGATTGACTCCATGGTGAAGTGCGAGGCGGTGCTGGAGTCGATTAACGGCCGCTTTCTGACCTTCCGGGTGAACGCCCATAACGGCAGCGAAGTGCTCGGCTACGGCACCATCAGCCGCACCTTCGTCAGCAAAAGCAGATTCGAGGAGAAGTACAAGGCTGCCAACCAGTAGCATGAAACCCACCCGTATCGCCGAGCTGCTGCGGCCATTTATCGGCGATTCCGAAGTATCGCCCACACTGCTGGAGCAGTTGCAACTTTATCTTGAATTCCTGGTTCGCTGGAATGCGCGGATCAATCTCACCGCCGTGCGCGATCCGGAGCAAATTGTTACGCGACATTTTGGCGAGTCGCTGTTTGCCGCAAGGATTCTTTTTCCCCAGGATCGCGACGTGACCCACTGCACGCTTGCCGACTTCGGCTCGGGCGCGGGTTTTCCAGGCATTCCCACCAAGCTGTGGGCGCCGCACATCGAACTGATCCTCATCGAATCACAGAACAAGAAGGCGACATTCCTGCGTGAGATGCTTCGCGCTCTCAAGCTTGAACGGGTCCATGTCTTTGCGGGTCGTGCTGACGATTGGGACAAATGCGTGGACGTGGTGACCCTGCGCGCGGTGGAGCGATTCGAGAAGGCATTACCGCTTGCGGCGCGACTGCTCAGGCCCGGCGGCAGACTTTGTCTGTTGATCGGTTCAAAGCAGTTGGAGACCGTTCGAAAACTTCTCGGCGACCCATGGACGTGGGATGAAGCTCATCCCGTGCCGCAAAGCACGGAACGCATCGTCGCGATTGCCCGCAGTTAAGCTCACCGAGGACGCCGCAACCATCGCGCGCAGTTTCATTTCGACCTCCCGTGCCGGCGAACGCCGGAATTGTTCCGCGACAGCGAAACCCATCGGATATACTCTTCGGCGTAAATGGAAGCGGACCCGCGGCTTTCGTCAGCTTCGTATCCCAGGCAGCGTGGGACCATTCGCAGCGCCTCTGCAACCACCGCATCTACGCTTAGTCGTTCCAGGAGCACTTGGTCTTTATGAAGGGTGTCGTTCGAAAATTCATTCAGCCTCCGGCCTGCATGGTGCTGTTGGCGTTTGTCCTACGGGTTGTCTACACGTGGATGACGCGCTCTTATTATTTTGTCGGACTGTGGGATATGTTCGAGCCGGCCAACCTGGCCCGCTCGCTGGCAATCGGCCACGGCTACAGCGATCCGTACGTGGTCACGACCGGTCCCTCGGCCTTGATCCCTCCGGTGTATCCCTGGGTAACCTCGCTGGCGTTTCGCGTCTTCGGAGTTTTCTCGCACGGTGCCGGTTTCGCCATGGTGGTGTTCAACAGCGTCTTTTCCGCGCTCACCTGTTGGACCATCTATCGCATCGCCGTCCGCGTCTTCAACCAGACGGTTGCGGTGTGGGCGGGATGGCTTTGGGCCATCTCTCCCTTCGCTATTTACTACTCGGTGGACTGGATCTGGGAGACGGCCATGTCGACTTTCCTGCTGAGCTGGCTGCTGCTGCTCACGCTGGAGATGGAAGGCGACGATCGCCTGGTGTCGTGGCTGGGATATGCATTGCTCTGGGGACTGGTTGCGCTGACCAATACCGCCGAACTGGCGTGGCTTCCCTTCTCCGGCTGCTGGCTCGCCTACCAACTGTATCGCCGCGGCAAACGCTTCCTGCTGCCCGCGGTGGCGAGTGCAGTGGTCTTCTGGATCACCTTGACGCCCTGGCTGATACGCAATTACGTCGTGTTTGGGCACATGGTTTTCATCCGCGACAATTTCGGCAATGAGCTCAGCGCCGGCAACAATTCGCTGTCCGATGGGCTCAAGGTTATAAAGTACGATTCCGGTCGCGATCCCGATCTTCTAAAGCTTTATCAGCAGGTCGGCGAAGCGGCCATCAATGCACAGCAGGCGGATATGGCGAAAACGTGGATCGCTTACCATCCGACGAGATTCGTGGAGCTGTGCGGCCGCAGGTTCGGCTACTTCTGGGGTGGGGTTCCTCACAATTACGGCAACGACCCCTTCGGATGGGCCAAACAGATAAAGAACCTCTTTTATGCAGTGTGGTCGCTGCTGGCCGCTTGCGGGCTGATCCTCGCCATCAAGCGGCGAATCCATGGTGTGTTTCTGTTCGCCACCATACTGCTGTTCTATCCACTGACGTACTACATCACGGTTCCGGAGCCTCGCTACCGGCATCCGATCGAGCCGCAGATGCTGCTGCTTTCGGTTTATTTGTTCTGGTCACTGGCAATGCGCTTCATGCCTCACCGCCAACCGGTACAGGACGAGGTAATGGCATAGCGTCGCGGAGCGGCCTGGGCGTGCGCGCCGCTTCGATCAGATATACTTTCGCGAATCAGAGGGGGAGATGTGGCTTCGGCCGGGGTCCAACCTGAAGTAGCGCACTCAAAACCTGACTTCCTGCTGCGCGATTCGCTCTTACGCACTGCTGTTTTGACCCTGTTGCTGGCCTTGACGACGCTGGCGGTGTATTGGCCCGTGCATCAGTATCCTTTCATCAACCTCGACGATCCCAAGTATGTCATCAAGAACCCTCACATCTCCGATGGACTGACGCCGGGGGTAGTTTTCTGGGCCTTCACCCACGGCTATGCCGGCAACTGGCATCCGCTGACGTGGGTGTCGCATGCAGCCGATGTCCAGCTTTTCGGATTGGATCCCGCACCCGAGCATGAGGAGAACGCGGTTCTGCACGCGCTCTGCGCGGTGCTGCTGTTCTGGGTGCTGAAGCGGGCGACGGGGTATGCCGGGCGCAGCTTGATGGTCGCCGCGCTATTTGCGCTGCATCCCGTCAATGTCGAGTCGGTGGCGTGGATTGCCGAGCGCAAGACGATGCTGAGCACGGTGTTTTGCCTGCTGGCTCTGGGCGCGTATCGCTGGTATGCCTCGAAACCAGGCGCGCTCCGCTACATCGTGATGGCAGGCTTGTTCGTCCTGGGCTTGATGAGCAAGCCGCAGATCATCATGTTGCCGCTGGTGTTGTTGCTGTGGGATTACTGGCCGCTCAGGCGCATGTTTGCTGACGATGCTGGGCGCAACACGGCCACCGGCGAGATTCAGCCGAAGAGCCTGGGCTGGCTGGTGAAAGAGAAGATTCCGCTCTTCGTCATCTGCATCGTTGACGCGGGCGTGACGATGATCGCGCAACACGTTGCCGGCGAGAAGCAACCGTACACGCTGTGGATTCGCATCGAAAACGCGCTCGTCTCCTACACGCGTTATATCCGCAAGGCGCTCTGGCCGACGAATCTCGCGCTGTACTATCCGCATCCCGGCAAATACCTGCACTGGTGGCAGGTTTGGACGTCAATCCTGGTTCTGGCCGTTATCACCGTATTGGCGGCGCGCGCCCGCCGGCACAGGTACTACATTGTGGGATGGCTGTGGTTCCTCATCATGCTGGTGCCGTGCATTGGGCTGGTGCAGGCCGATGTGCAGGGCATGGCCGATCGCTACGCGTACCTGTCGTTCATCGGACTTTTCATCATGATTTGCTGGGGAGTGGCGGACTGGTGCGGCGAGCAGCATTTTCCGAGAGTGGTGCTGCCGGCGGTTAGCGTTCTGGTTCTAGCGGCGTTGACTCTCGCTACACATCGCCAAGTCCAGTATTGGCAGGACAGTATTACGCTATGGACGCATTCGGCGCAGGTCACGACTGGAAACTGGAAGGCGGAATATCTGTTGGGTGGTGCACTGGTCCAGGCCGGACGTGTGGACGACGCGATTCTGCATTTCCGGCGCGCGGCCGAGATCGAGCCCGACGATCCCTTCGTCAACGTAAGCATCGCGGCCTACGAACAAATCCAGAACCATCTCGAAGTGGCGCTGCAGTATTACAACAAGGCGCTGGCGGAATCCTGGAACGAAGAGCAGAGCACCAAGATCCTGAGGAATATGGCAGCCATCTATCAGCAGCTCGGCGATCAAGCGAAGGCCGAAGCGTGCGCGGCGAAGTTACAAACCATGCCCAAGCCGGCGGTGAATTGGCAGGGCGCCTGGTGGGAGCAGTTGATCCCGATGATCAGGCAGCACTTCCGCTCCAGCTCAAACTAGACGCAGGGTTGATCTGGCTCTGTTGACATGCTTTGAAGGGGCGCGCCTTCAGCCGCCGTAAGTCGCCAATCAGCAATCGGCTTTAGCCGCGGAGGGAACTCGCTCTAAAGCTAACTTTCCCCCAGGGCTGAAGCCAGCTTCGGAGGCCAACTATCGGCGCGGCTGAAGCCGTGCCCTTTCAGGAAAGAGAATGTCAACGCAACCGATTGATCTCACTCCTACGCCTAAGCGCGTCGATCAGGGATTGTAGCGAGCCAGCCACGCGGCGATTTCGCGAAAGACATCGTGAATCTGCTCCCACACCACGGGAAAATGTGGTGATCCTGGGTAGGTGACCATGCGCGTAGTCTTGCCGCGTGCAGCCAGGACTTCAAAGAGCTCGCGCCCTTCATAGGTCGGCACACGTTCGTCGGCAGCGCCGTGCAGAATCAACAGCGGAGTGGTCACGTTCTCCGAATGCATGGCAGCCGAGAAGACCAGAAAGGCCTGCGGATCTTGGTCGGGCCAGCGCGCGTCGTAATCGAACTGCTGGACATCGCTAGTCCAGATGAAACTCAGCCAATCGGTAATGCCGGCGCCTTCGATTGCGGCTTTATAGCGGTTGGTTTGCGTCACCGTCCAGGCTGACATAAAGCCGCCGGCGCTCCAACCGAAGATGGTGAGGCGGTTGGGATCGGCCCATCCCTGCGCCACGGCATAATCGGTAGCACTATCCACGTCGCGATAAGCGCGATCCCCGAAGTGTTGATAAATGGCGTTGAGAAACTCGCTGCCGTAGCCGGTCGATCCACGATACTCCGGCTGCAATACAACGTAACCCATGCCGGGGAAGATGCGGCTGAACCAATCGAAGTCCAACACATCGTTGCCTTCCGGCCCACCGTGCGGTAGAACCATGAACGGATATTTCTGTCCCGGCTTGTAATCTGCCGGAAAGCTCGCGATACCTTCCAGCGCAATGCCTTCGGCGCTCTTCCAATGCACGACGCGCACCTCGCCCAATGCAATCTTCGCGATCTGGTCATCGCCTTCGTGGGTGATGCGCTGCAGCGTGCTGCCGTTGGCGACGGCAACATTCCCAGCGTGCTGTGGATCGGAGATGGTGAACACATGCGCGTCCGGTGCGGAGGCAATCTGCGGCGTGATGATTCCGTAAATTGTCCCATCCGGCCACTTATACGAGGAGGTCAGAGCGTTGTCGTTGAAGGCGTCGATCTCAGTCTGAACCCCGCGCGCGACCCAGACCCAGGCATTGCCCTTGGGATCGACGTAAAGATGAATGGCGCTGGCCGGCAGATCGGGCGTGCGATCGTGCGGCGTTCCGCCGGAGGCAGAGACCGTCCAGACATGGTCGGGGGTCAAGACTTTCGTGATCGTGCTCAGAAATACGAGTTCCTTGCCGCCATTGATCCAGCCGATGTTCGAGGATGCGTTATCGGTGTTCGCAATGTGTCGAGTGGCAGACGCGCTGCACACGTCGATGTTGGTGTGAACGTAGTGAAATCCGATCTTCGGTGTCTGCGACAGTACAGCGACCGAGCCGCTATCGGACGACCAGGAAATGCCTTCCTCGGCGATCTCCTTCAATGTAGGACACCACCACGCGCCGCCAGTGCCGTCGCTATTTGCGACATAGAGGCTCGTCGGCTCGGCTTCAATAACGTTGTGCACATCGGCGAGTGGATCGGGGAGCCGCGGGTCAGCAAGCACGGCATAGCGCCGGCCGTCAGGCGAGATCAAGGCACTGTGGATGCCTCTGGGCAGCGCAGTGAGCGGAACCGGAGTTGTAGCGGCTGCCGCCGGAGTATCAGCCGGAGCAAGCGGCAGCGTCCCCAGCTGCATCATGTTGTTCATCTTCAGCAATCCGTACAGAGCCTTACCATCGCCAGTGAAACCGGATGGCTTGAACTGCTCGGGAATGGTGAGATGCCGGGCGTCGCCGCCAAAGGCCGGGATCAAATACCACTCGGTATTGCCCGGACCCTTCTGGCCGCCAAAACCGACGCGGTAGAGAATGCTCTTGCCATCGGGCGAAACCGCGACGGCCTGCGCGTGACGCAGGCTGGCAGCATCGTCAAAATTGAAGGGATGACGTGCATTTTGCGCGTGCGAGATGAGGGCTGAAGCGAGCAGAAGAACAAGGGCAGCGAGAGTGCGCATTCGGTTGCTCCCAAGAACGAAAAGCATAGCAGGGGGAAGAAAAAAAATGCCACTGGATGGGACAGGCTGTAATTCGTGCGCTGCCGTATTCCTCAAACGTGGGACGTCTGACCGGCGTGCTGCCGCGCCTGGATTTCGATGTAGACGTTGATGAGCGAAACGGCGGCAGGCGTGACGCCAGGGATGCGGCTGGCCTGGCCGAGCGTCTGCGGGCGCACACGGCTGAGCTTCTCGTTCATCTCGCGAGAGAGGCCGGAAACTTTGCCGTAGTCGAACCAGGTGGGGATGGCGCGCTGCTCGGACTTTTTGAGACGTTCGATGGCTTTGGTCTGCTGATCGAGGTAGCCGGAATATTTGATTTCGGTTTCAACGGATTTCAGCTCGTTGCGGATTTCCGCCGAAAGGCGGAAATCAGTGGCCAGAGGCCAGTGGCTGGTGGTCAGCGCCGACCGCGGCTCGACATGGTCGTCCTTTTCTGATGCGCCAATCCTTCCCGAGTTTGTCATCCCGAGCGGAGCGAAGCGGAGCCGAGGGATCTGCGGTTCGTCCGTAGTGGCAGGCCCTCCGTCCAACCCCGGATTATCCTCTCCGGTATTGCGTAGGAAAAAACCTGGCATCAGCAACTGCAGCAGCGGCGCCAGTTGCTCGATCTGCACCTCCGGCCGTTTGAGAAGCTGTGCAAGCGTCACGCCTGCTGCCCTCGCTTTGTTCAGCAAGTCCATCAAGGCCTCGCAACCCTCACCGGCCACTGACCACTGGCCACTGGCCACTGTCTTTTCCAGCAGCTCGCGCATCGCCTTCATGCGCTCCTGCTTGGCGAGGTAGTCAGCCCAGGCGTCGTCGTTGATCAATCCCACGCGCCGGCCGTGCGGCGTGAGCCGGCGATCGGCATTGTCAATGCGCAGATGCAGGCGAAATTCCGCGCGCGAGGTAAACATGCGATACGGCTCGTTGGTTCCCTTGCTGATGAGATCGTCGATCAGAATCGCGGTGTAGGCTTCGGTGCGATCAAGAACCAGCGGCGGCTCGCCTTTGACTTTCAGCGCGGCATTGATGCCGGCCATCAGCCCCTGACACGCTGCCTCCTCATAACCGGAGGTCCCGTTGATCTGTCCGGCGAGATAGAGGCTTTCGATTTTCTTCGTCTCCAGCGTGCGATCGAGCTCGGTCGGATCGATGGAGTCGTACTCAATGGCGTAGCCGGGGCGCAGCATTTCGGCGTTTTCGAGGCCGGGAATCGACTTGATGATGGCGAGTTGCACGTCGATCGGCAGCGAGGTGCTCATCCCGTTGACGTAGATTTCGTGCGTGTTGAGGCCTTCGGGTTCGAGGAAGAGCTGGTGCGTTCCCTTGTCGGGGAATTTGACGATCTTGTCTTCGATGGACGGGCAGTAGCGCGGGCCGATGGATTGAATCTGGCCGCTGTACATCGGCGAGCGATGCACGTTTTCGCGGATGATACGATGCGTCTCCGCCGTGGTGAAGGCGAGGTAACACGGCACCTGCTTGTCGTGATGCGCGACGCGACGCGTGCGGAAACTGAATGGCGTGGGATCGTCGTCGCCCGGCTGCACGGTGAACTTCGACCAGTCGATCGAGCGGCCGTCGAGGCGCGGTGGCGTTCCGGTCTTCAGGCGACAACCGCGCAGGCCGAGCTTCTTCAGCGCTTCGCCCAATAGAACGGCAGGCGGCTCGCCGCTGCGGCCCGCAGGATATTGCTGCTCGCCACAATGAATCAGGCCGTTAAGAAAAGTGCCGGTGGTGATGATGACGGCTTTGGCGCCCACGGTGCGACCATCGCGAAGCTTCACGCCGACTGCGCGGCGAGTTTCCAGTTTCGAGTTTCGAGTTTCAAGTTCGGACGCGTCGCTGTTCGCGAATCGCTGTTCGCTATTGGCTGTTCGCCCTTCGCCAGATTGCCCATTATTAGTATTGTCATCCCGAGCGGAGCGAAGCGGAGCCGAGGGATCTGCGGTTCGCCCCACGCAATCATTGATCACACTCGAAACTTGAAACTCGAAACTTGAAACTTCTTCGACGATTAGATCGGCCACTTCCGCCTGCTTGATATGCAGCTTCGGTTCGGACTCCAGCACCTCGCGCATCTTCAGCCGGTACTGCTGCTTATCGCACTGCGCGCGCGGAGACCAGACAGCCGGACCACGCGAGGTATTCAACAGACGGAACTGGATACCGACCGCATCCGTCACTTCACCCATAATGCCGCCCAGGGCGTCAACTTCACGGACGAGATGTCCCTTCGCGATGCCGCCCACGGCAGGATTGCACGACATCTGCGCGATCAGATCGACGTTGAGGGTGAAGAGCGCAGTCTTCAACCCCATGCGAGCAGCGGCCATCGCGGCTTCGGATCCGGCATGACCGGCGCCGACCACAACGACGTCAAAGTTCTCTGTGAATTGCGATGGCAAAGGAAATCCCCAACACGCCGCCTACGCGGCCAGTACTTCGATTTTATCAATTCGCGCTCTCTAGGCTCGCAGCTGGCCGCTTGTAGCTCGCGGCTATCTCTCGTATAGTGTTGTCACTTCCTGAATTCTTAGCTGGGGTGATTGATGGAATTGCAAGCTTTCTTGACGGCGATCGAGGAGCGCATTGCCCGCTACGATCTGCTGTGCCATCCGTATTACAAGGCGTGGACCGCCGGTGAGCTGACGCGCGACGACCTGCGCGAATATGCCGGCGACTACTACCATCATGTCGCGGCGTTTCCCACCTACCTGAGCACGCTGCACTCGCGGCTGGAAGATGGCGAGGCGCGCCGCGCTGTGCTGCGCAACCTGTGCGAAGAGGAGATTGACGGTCGCGCGCACAGCGAACTGTGGCTGGATTTTGCCGAGGGCATGGGCGCCAATCGCGAGGCTGTCCGCCATCGCGAGCCGATGCCGGAAGTGCGCGAGGCGGTAGCAGAGTTTCGTCGCGTGGCGCGCGAGGGCTCAAAGGCGGAAGCGTTGGCCGCGTTTTATGCCTACGAATCGCAGATTCCCCGTATCGCGAAGTCGAAAGCTGACGGGCTGGCACAACGCTATGGCGCCGACGCGAAGACTTGCGGCTACTTCCAGCTGCATCAGTTTGCCGATGTGGAGCACGCGGAAGTTTGGCGCAACTTGCTGAGGGCCGAGATTGCCGCCGATCCTGAGAAGGCGGAGGCTACGCTGGATGCCGCCGAGCGTGCGGCGAAGTCGCTGTGGCATGTTCTTGATGGAATGGAGGCGCGGCGCACGCCGACGGTTGGGTAGCGGCCTTCGGGCCGGCGTACGGCGACGTATCCGACATCCTATAGCCGCCACGATCATCGGAATGATGGTCGTGGCGGCTGTTCTCGTTTTGCACTTGCTGGACGCGGCCCTGAAGGGCCGCTCTACCAACTATCCGCGTTCGAAGGCGTGCTTCAAGTGCAGCTCTTCCAGCGCGTGATCTTTCGCGGCGATGATCGCGTCGCGTTGCGCGATCAGGCCATCGGTGGCGTGCGCGTAGTCGCCGGCCAGCTCGATCATGCCGCGTGCAGCCAGGTCTTTCGCCGCGGCTGTCAGTTTGTCGATCATGTTGGGATCGGCCGCGCCAAGATATTGCGCATCGCAGGGATCGGCGATAAGGATCGGCTTTCGCTCTTCGCCACTTCCCCAAAAGATCTTCCGCGCCGCGAACTCTTGCACCTGCTCCGGCGTTGCATGCGCGAAGGTGAAATGCTTGTGCCGGATGCTGTAGCAACGGCTCGAAACCGGGACCGGCTGGCGCTTGCCCGACTTCAGCAGTTCGAGGTGCTTGTCGTCCAGCGCCTTGCGCGCCGCATTAACCGCGACCCAGAAGGCCAGATCGCTGTCGGTTGACGCTAACGCTTCGCGCACGGTTTGCGCCAGATTGAGCGCGACGTCGGCGTGAAGACCGCTGCCGTCGTCCAGTCGAACCTTGCCGTGCACGACGTACCAGTCGCTGCCGCCTTCGGAGGGATGGAACGGCCACTCGAGCTCAATGCGGACGGGAAAGCCGTGGAGGGTGACGCTGGTGAAGGATTTGTCCATATGAGTGGTTAATGGTTAGCTGTGTATCAGGGCACGACTTCAGTCGTGCCGCAGACATCGCCTAAATGCGGGCTTCAGCCCCTGCTAAATGCGCCCTCACGGCTAAAGCCCATTTCTTACGTGACCGGTTTGTAGCACGGCTGAACAGGCTGTGGAAGAAATCCTTCCGCCTCTGTTCTGTCGTCGGCTGAAGCCGACTCAGAAAAAAATAAACGGCTTATCGGCACGACTAAAGTCGTGCCCTGATACGAAGCGATCGAAAGCCGAGGTTTTCAAAAGCCTTTGAAGCTGTGCTACGGTACCGAACGCTCGAAAATCGAGTTTTTCGTCAACCTGTCAAGCCATGCCCTGATGAAAAGCGATTTGGAGACAGGCTCTAACAGCTAGCCGACTATCGCTACTCGCACCATCTTCTTTCCTGCCCGCAGCGTGAACTCCGCGCCCATCTTGACCGTCACGACGACTTCGCTCTTCGGCTCGCCATCGACTTTCACTGCGTTCTGCTTCACCTTGCGCAGGCCATCGGTGACGGATGTCGCCAGTCCGGTCCGCGCCAGCAGCTTGTCCAGCTTCACCTGAACATCGTCATCCGTAGTCGATGCGTGCGGCGCGGCAACTTCGGCAAATGGCACCGTGATCAGCGGCAGATCTTCCGGCACCTCGTCTTTCTGGAACATCCGCGACCAATCCTGCGCCGCCTGCTCTGCGGCTTCGCGCGAATGGAAGTCGGCAACAATGCGCTTGCCCAGCTCCTGCTTCAGCTTCATGGGATGCGCAGCGCCGCTGGCCACGTCGCGCTTCATCTGCTCGATGTCGGACATGCTGACATCGGTCACCAACTCGTAGTAACGCCACATCAGCTCATCGGAGATCGACATCACTTTGCCGAACATTTCCTGCGGCGGCTCGGTGATGCCAATGTAATTGCCGTAGGACTTCGACATCTTCTGCACGCCGTCGGTGCCTTCCAGCAGCGGCGTGGTCAGCACGATCTGCGGCGGCTGCCCGTAATGGCGTTGCAGCTCGCGCCCCATCAACAAATTGAATTTCTGATCGGTGCCGCCCAGCTCGACATCGGCCTCGAGCGCCACCGAGTCGTAGCCCTGCGCGATGGGATACAGCAGCTCATGCATCGCGATCGGCTTCTCTTCCATGAAGCGCTTGTGGAAGTCTTCGCGCTCCAGCATCTGCGAGACGGTGAACTTTGCCGCCAAGCGGATGAATCCTTCGTAGCCCAGCTTGTCGAGCCACTCGCTGTTGAAGCGCACTTCGGTCTTTTCGCGGTCGAGAATGCGGAAGACCTGCGCCTTGTAGGTCTCGGCGTTCTGATCGATCTGCTCGCGCGAGAGCGGCGGGCGCGTTGCGGAACGCCCCGAGGGATCGCCGATCAGTCCGGTGAAGTCGCCGATCAGGAAGATGACGGTGTGGCCCATGTCCTGAAAATGTTTCAGCTTGCGCATCAGCACGGTGTGGCCGAGATGCAAGTCGGGCGCCGTCGGATCAAAGCCTGCCTTCACGCGTATTGCCTTGCCGGACGCGCGCGACCGCTCCAGCCGCTCGCGCAGGTCGCTCTCGCGAATGATCTCCGCCGCGCCCTTGCGCAAGTAGGCGAGCTGCTGGTCAACCTCGGGGAATGAGGGCATAAATGTTGATTATAAGGTTTCCAGTTTCGAGTTTCGGGTTTCAAGTTTCGGGGTTTCCCTGGTCAGAATCTGCGCGGATAACATGACAAAGCAGATCCCTCGTCGGGCTAACGTGCACCCTGCTCGGCCCTCCTCGTAATGCCCATTCATTGGAGGCGACTACTCATTGGGCGTTGGCAGACTGCACTGCATAGGGCGTTGACACGGCGCGTATTCTGTAAGCGCGTTACACTAACAAATCCTGACGACGGCGATGAAACTGCTTCTCCCAGCTTCAATCTTTTTGCTCATGGTCTCGGTGGGCATGAGCCTCAAGCTGCCGGAACTGATCTCCCACTGGCGACAGCTCACCTGGGGAGCGTGGACGCGCCTGGTGCTGGCCACCTTCATCGTGCCCGCCCTGGTCGCGCTGATCCTGGCGCGCGTCTTTTTCCTGACGCTTCCTGAAACCGGCGCACTGTTCATGGTGGGCGCCACACCGGGCGCACCGCTGCTCACGCGCAACCTCGCGCGGCGCGGTTTCGATATGCAACTTGCTGCCAGCTATCAGGTGTGGTGCGGCGCCCTCACGCCGCTCTTGATCCCGGTCATGCTGTGGGCAGTGGCCCAGCTCTATAACCGCAACATCTGGATTCCGCCGCGGGTACTTCTGCTGCAAATCATAGAGAAGGAGTTCCTGCCGCTCCTGGTGGGGATGATGCTGATGCGGCTTGCGCCCTCGTTTTCCCGCAAGGCGCAGCGCGGAATGAATATCATCGGCAACCTCATTCTCACCCTGGTCTTTGTCCTGCTGCTGTGGAAGATGCGCGCGGATCTGGCGACGGTGACTCCCTGGATGGTGTTGGCGGCTTTTCTTCTGCTGGTGTCGTCGATCGCCGCGATGCATCTGCTGATACGACTCGACCCGGTTACCGTGCGCACCCTGTCCGTCAGCAACGCCAATCGCCATGTCGGACTGGCACTGCTGCTCATGAACCGCTTCAAGCGCACCCATGATGCGCTGCCGGTGATCGCCTGTTATGCGATACTTGTCGCCATTTTCCTGGTGGTGGCGCCCAGGATCTTTCGGCCGCAGGAACTGGCCGCGAAGAAGGCTACCGCGTAATCCGGCTGAGCACGCCTTGGCGGGACACCAGGTTTTCCGGCACAATCGAAGAATGTTCGCGCGCAAGATTCGAGTGCAATATGAACAACGCGGCCAGCGCCTGGATTGTCCGCTGAAGTGGCTGGACAGCTTCAGCATGAGAAACTTCACCAACGATCAGGTCTTCGACGACACCATACCCACCGGCGACGGCACGATGGAGATTGGCACGCGTGTGCCGCTGGATCGGCTGCGCTCGTCGATGGAAGACTGGTTCCGGCGCAAGAGCTATCTGCCGCAGGGGGCAACGCTGGCGGTGGAAGAGGGATGAAGCAGTTGCCGGTGTCAGTTGTCGGTTGTCAGATTCCGACAGATCAACTGATGGCGAATTGTGTAAGGATGAGCGCCGCGTTCAGTCAATGTGGGAACCAAATGCTCGCCTCGATCACTGACAACCGACAACGGGCAACCGACAACTGAACATGGCTACTCGCATCGTCTTCATCGTCATTGCACTCGGGCTCATCCTTGCGGGGATCTGGGCTTACCACCACGACCAGAACCTGCGCAAGAACGCTCCTCTGGTGAATCTCGGCGACCCCAACGAAGTGGTGCGCCAGTTGCTGGGCGATCCCACCTCCGAAGGCCCATGCGGCTCGCTCACACCCACTCCCAAAGGCTGCACCGACGAGTATGTCTATCGCTACTGGTATGCGATTTTCCAGCCGCAATACGAAGTCATCTGGTTCGACCACCAGGGCAAGGTTCTCGGCGAGCAGCACGTGCGCTCGCCGTTTTAGTGGAGGCGCTACAGAGGATTTGACCGAAGAGTGCGCACGCATGTCGCGTTGCCTCGAAGTCATTGCCGGAGAACCGCAGATAGGGATCGATGCAGCCGGCGTAAGGAACGCCTTATCTGCTACAATCAGTTGCGTCCGGTGCATGAGCCTTTCTTGAAACGGACGAGGCTGGCGGGTGGTCGCAGTGCAAAATCGCCAGTGTTGACAAGGGTTTCCGCTAACCCGATCAAACCAATAGCGGGGTCGTAGTTCAGTTGGTTAGAACGCTGCCCTGTCACGGCAGAGGCCGCGGGTTCGAGTCCCGTCGACCCCGCCATCATTCCAAAGCACTTACGGAATGACGGCTCAATAATCCCGATCCACAATCCGATCCACACAACATCACTGCACTGCTCCTGAAGTCATGAGCGCCTCAAGGAACTGACCTTGGGCTGCCCGTGCTTCATCGCTGTCATCCTGGGTGTAGAGATCCAGCGTCGTCTGAATCTTTGAATGACGCAGGATTCCCTGCACCGTCTTGGGTTCCACTTTCGCCTTGTTGACCAGCCAGTTACTGAGGCTGTGCCGTAGGTTGTGGAGCCCGAAGCGCTGGCCGTCTGCGATCATGACCCCAGCAGTTTTTGCCGCCGGCCGCAGATAGTCAGCCACGAACGATGAGGCGTATAGCGGCTTCTTCCCTTCCGATCGCAGCGACGGAAACACAAAATCCGAGCACTTCGCATGTGGCGTGTGTTGGTGCCATTCCTTCAGGTGCTGGGCGAGTATCGGATGCAGTGGGACGAATCCATCCGAAGCTTCCGTCTTCGTTTGCCCGTCCGCTCCCTTCGCCCACCGCTTTGACACGCGGATTTTCCTTTCGTCCCACAGAATGTCATCCCAGCGCAGCGACAGAATCTCCGATGCCCGGAGTGCGGTCGCGGCACAGGTCAGTACCAGCGTGAAGTGCAAAGCACTGGTAAGGGACTTGAGAATGGCGAAGGTCTGTACCGGGGTGATGACGATGGCCCGGTATTCGGTCTTAGACCGGGTCTCGACATGCTCGACCGGATTCACCGTGACCAGCCCGTGCAGGACGCCGACCTTGTAGACCCGGAGCATGATGCCCCGGATTTTCGCAATCGTCGTCCATGCGAGTTTTTCATCGTCGTGCAGTGACTTGAGCCAGCGCTGCAGCTCAAGCGGCTTGATGTCCTCGGCTATCTCAGCTCCCCAGTGATCGCTGAGGTAGTCCCGAACATAATGCTTGACGATGGGAATGGTGTTAACGGACTTCGGACGGACGGCGTCCGCTCCAAAGTCGGCTTTGAGGTAATGCTCGGCAAGAGCGTTGACCCTCGGTGACCACCCCCTAATGTTTGCACCTGTCTTTAATATGTTGCGCCCGGAGAAAACGCCCGTATCTGCACGAAGGCGTAGATACGAGCACGCCTGGTGGCCGACTTGTCCTTGGCATTTTCGCTAGTATTGCTGAGTTCGAGCGCAGTCTGATCACGGAACGAGTAAAGTCAGGGCAGGCGGCTGCTAAACGACGGGGCGTCAGGTTTGGGCGTCCCCGCGTCCAGGTTGACCCCGCGAAGCTCGCCGATCTCCGCCGGCAAGGACTTTCGTATGCCAATATCGCCAAAGCAACTGGAGTAAGCGTCAGCACGGTTTTTCGAGCGGTGGGCTGTTAGTTCGTTAGTTCCCACCTTCCGACTTCGATCCGCGGGCAACGAGCACGTCGCGCATCCAGCGATCAAACGATCTCCGAACAGCCAGGACTGGCCGCTCTGGCTCCTAGAAGGGCTTTTACCAGGACAAATCGGAGCCCTACCCCCGAATTTCCCTCACACGGTCGTAATCGACGAAACGAAAGAGACGCCTGGGGTGATTAGCTACTTGCAGTCTGTCGCGAAATGCAGGAGGCGAATGTCTGTTCCAGCAGATTCGCGTCGATGCTGCCGGCCGCGCCGATGGCTACGATCTGTGTTCGTGGTGCACGCTCGCCCCATCCGTCTTGCAAGGAAATGTCCACGCGCCTGCCAACCACCTGAAGTACGGTCCGTCGCTGTGGCGCGTCCGACGTGTGGAGCACTCCCTTGGCCCGATAAACACTGCCCGGCAACTTACGCATTCTTTCGCGCAACGCTTCCAGCATAAGTGGCTGATCGGTCTCGTAGCTCCAGGTGCTGAACACCTTCGAGTGGTCGTGTTGATGGCCTTCGTCGTGACAGGCTGAGTCGGTGCAGCCATTGCCCGCGTGAGCGTTCAGGCCGATTTGTGCAGCATCGAAACGTCCGACGCCTAACAGAATTTCGTACGGCACCTCGCAGAAGTCGGTTTCGACGATACGAAGGCGGTTGAAATACTCGTCGAGCCAAGCCCGGACTTTCCCAACCTGCTCAGGACCGGCGAGTCCAACCTTGTTCAGGATCACCATGTCCGCAAAGCCGACCTGCTGGAGTTTGAGTTCCATTAAAGGCGGATACTCGGGATGGGCAAAGACCTGGTCTGCATCGAGCACGCAGGTAACGCTGTCGAGGCGGATTTGGTCCCGCAGATTGGCATCGCTGAAGGTCGCGAAGATCCCGGCGGGATCGGCGACGCCGCTGGCTTCGAGCAGGATGAATTCGATAGCCTCCGGACGTGCGAGCAACGCGATGACTGCCTCGACAAGATCGTCACGAATCTGGCAGCAGACGCAGCCGTTGGTCAGGCTGATCATGTTGCTGTCTACGCCGACGACGAGTTCGGCGTCGATATTGATGGAGCCGAAGTCGTTGACTAGCACTCCCACACGCAGACCGTGATTCCCGGTAAGGATACGATTCAGCAGCGTCGTCTTTCCCGCGCCGAGGAACCCGGTCAGGATCGTGATCGGAACGGTCTTGCCGTTGTCGTCGATGAGTTCCATGGTTTACGTCTCAAAAGTCGTACTCAAGGAAAAAGATCATTTGTTACTCGGCTCCTCACTGGAGCGATTGGCCTTGCTCCACCACGAGCTTGTATGCGACGTAGTACTTGTAGATATTGCTGACGTATTGGACCGTCGTCTGTCCGACCTTTTGCGACACCAGCAACTCGACATTGCCGAACCACTTGTCGGGATCGAGTCCTTGCGCCGCTGCTTGCTTTCGAAGATCTGCGATGCGATTCGGGCCGGCGTTGTATGCGGCGAAGGTAAACAACAAGCGGTTTTGTGCATCGATGTTGGGATCGCTGAAATACTTGTCTGCGATCGTCCTGAGGACTTTAACCCCTGCGTGAATGTTGTTCTCGGCTGTCGTCACGTTGGGGATGCTGATGGGTGGCGCCGCTGCAGTCGATGGCCTGACCTGCATAATCCCCACTGCATCGCCGTGTCGCGCCGCCTGATTGAGCATCGACTCCTGGTAGCCTTGTGCCACGACCATCAGATAATCGAATCCGTACTGGGATGAATACCGCTTGAAGAACTCAGCCGTCTGATTGAATTTTCTGATTTCCTCCTCGCTGGTTGGATTCGTGACCCACTGATTGCTCTGCACGTAGCGCCGTAGCAGGGTGTTGCCGAACGACGTTCCGGCGGCATGAGTCTTGACCCATTCATCCACCAACTCTTTGAGCTTCGGATTGTTTTTTCGCATCGCCCACGCCAGGTCCCCTTCGTCGGCAATGACGATACTGGGCTGAGGAGTAATGTCGTGAAACACGCTGGCCCAGAGCTTGGCGCGCTGCGTGATGGTGACGGTAGCGGGCAGGATGCCCGCGTTCACCATTTCCAACAGGTCTTCGTCCAGCAGGTTTTTCCCAGTGCTCTGAATTACGATGGTCGGCTTGCCTTGCTTGCGTAATGAATCGTTGACCTTTTCCAAGTTCTCGTAGTACGTGGTGACAGAATTAACGAATACCTTCTTCCCGCCAAAGTCTTGCAACGAGGAAACCGGCCCGAAGTTTTTCCCGGTCACGAGAATCTGTTTCACGCCGGTTTCAAGGGGAAGCGAGAATGCAACCTTCTGTTCGCGCTGGGAGGTTATGGTCACCGGGTACGCGATCAAGTCACCAACCCCCTCGATCAAGTACGATTCGAGTTGATCGGGGCGAACCGGGATGAATGTGACCTCAACGTGTTGCTTGCCGGTATGTAACCTCTGATTGACGAACTGCTCGAAGTCCCGCAGTGCCTCGTAATAAATGCCTTCCGGCTTGCCGTTCACGTAGAAGAAGCTGGAATGACTGTAGAGAACGAGTGCCCGGATATTCTTGGCCTTGACCATCGCATCGAGATCGCCGGTGTGGCGCTCGAAATTTACCGGCAACCCAGATGTAGCGGATTGAGGAGTCTTGCTTGCCGACGCCGCAGCGGAAGAGGTTGACTGTGCCTGGGCCGCAATCTGTGTTGTCACGCAGACGATCCACAGTAGAAAGTCCAACAACAGAGCCGCCGACATGCGTTTCTTAGCGGAAGCAGTGTCTTTACGCATGCGATCCTTCACCACAGAACTCGGTTCCCGCCGCAGCGAGCGCAGCGGGACCCGGGGACACACTATTTCTTGAACTGGCTTATATCGATGCCCATCACCTTTGCCATCTCCATCAGATCGACCAACTGCGGATTGGGTAGCTTAGTGAGCGGCTGGCGGTAAACGTCCGGCGGATAGTACTTGTGGGGGTCGATTTCGAGTTCGCGTGTGAGCGCCTCCTGCTGCATTTCACGCGGCAATCTCGGCTGCGGCACGACGCCCTGGCCCGTCTGGAGAGGCAACGGATTACCAAAGAGCAGCGTCGGATTGGGTAACGGCTGGCCGGCAAATCCCGGCAGCACAGCGTCGCGTGCCCAGATCGCATCTTTTGTGACGTTGACTGTCACCACATCGGGCGCGCCATACAGAAAAAGCCCATTCCAGTGGGCGCGAATGTCGGCGGTCTGCTCATTGAGCGTGTCATTGTCGAACGCGAGGTGTGTGGCGATGCCGACCCTCGGATTGACTTCATTGATGAGATATCCCGTGGCGTAAGCCAACGTGTGATGGATGTCGACCGTGTAGTTGAAGAGAAATTCCGGAAGTC
>Ga0335074_10000690_pt1 | contig 46968 bp, 46 predicted proteins | sample Lox_Sample_23_FD_206715 | JGI IMG/M metagenome (GOLD analysis project Ga0335074, IMG submission 206715) | Soil microbial communities from Loxahatchee National Wildlife Refuge, Florida, United States - Lox_Sample_2.3 | ecosystem: Environmental > Terrestrial > Soil > Wetlands | place: USA...
AGACCGGACGGATCAAATCTAGCCGCATTTCTATTCATGCTGCGAAACGCCCATCCCCAGTCTTACGCACTAATTCGTGGCGCTGTTCAGCGAGTGGCTCCGTTCTTTGACGACTTCATCCTCGCGCCGGACCCCCAAAATACGGAGACAATCCGCTTGGCGTGGAAGCACAAGGCTTCCGATCAATACTTTGGAGCCTCGGCACTATCCGACGGTTCGCTCAGGTTTATTGTTCTTGCGACGCTATTTTTGCAGCCGGAGCGCTTCCGACCATCGGTCATACTCGTTGACGAACCCGAGTTGGGGCTGCACCCGTATGCCGTGACACTGTTGGCCGCGATGGTGAAGCAAGCGGCAGTCGAGACGCAGGTCATCCTCTCCACGCAATCAGGGCTGCTGCTCGATAATTTTGAGCCTGACGATGTGCTTGTGGCCGAGCGCATGGAAGGCGGCACACATCTGACCCGATTAGAGCCACCAAAGCTTGCCTCTTGGTTGGAGGATTATAGCTTGGGACAGCTTTGGGAAAAGAACGAGCTTGGCGGGCGTCCGGGCGCAGGTTGAAATGACACGCTTGCTGATACATGTCGAAGGTCAGACGGAAGAAACCTTCGTGAATGAGATGCTTGGACCGCATCTCGGTGCGCTCGGTGTCTTTGCTAGCGCGCGGCTGATGGGAAACGCGCGGCAACGAGACCATCGTGGCGGCGTTCGCGGTTGGGGGGATGTTCGCAGGGACATTGTGCGTCATCTTCAGGCAGACCCATCGTGCTGCTCTACCCTGATGGTGGATTACTACGGGATGCCACAGATGGGTCCGAAGGCTTGGCCCGGCCGTGCAGCTGCGAATGCTGTAGCGTTCGAACAGCGAGCTGCGACGGTCCAACAGGCATTGTTCGCCGACGTGCAGGCCGAAATGGGGGCAGACTTCAATGCCGCTAGGTTCGTACCATTCGTTCTAATCCACGAATTTGAAGCTCTGCTGTTCAGCGACTGTCATCGATTCGCGGATTCGATTGGGCGGGCGGACTTGAGACCCAATCTGCAAGCCATTCGGGACGGCTTCGCAACTCCAGAACACATCAACGATTCGCCTGTAACGGCGCCGTCCAAGCGCTTGGAGCAACTCATGCGCCGCTATGAGAAGCCTCTACACGGAGTGCTAGGCGCGCTCGGAGTTGGTCTCAATGCGATTCGTGGTGAGTGTGCGAATTTCGGGCTTTGGCTCGGGCGGCTTGAGAATCTAGCGAACGTGGGGCCGTGAGCCGCCTTGGACAAAGGTGGCCAGCGACTTGCGTGCCATCCGGCCGACAGGTAGAACCCCGCGCTCAAATCGGGGCCCGGGCGAGGTCGATTTGGCCCAAGAATGGCCCAAGCCCCCGGTTTGTTCGTGGAACGTGCTGTTGTTCTCCTAGGAGAAATGCTGCATTCCTGCGGGTTGGACAGGTGGTCGAGTGGTTGATGGCACCGCACTCGAAATGCGGCATACGGGCAACCGTATCGAGGGTTCGAATCCCTCCCTGTCCGCCAGACTTCTTGAGCAACATACTGAAAAATAATGACTATTTTGAGCGTGACCTAGCCCGGTTCCAGTTGCGGCCCCATTTCGGGCCTAGCGGCGTTAGGTGTTGGCCGCTCTGTCGCCGATGATGGTCATCTGCGCTTCGACGAGGGACCGTTCAACGTCTGAGGTGGTTCAAGCCGGAGAGATTGGCGGACCGCAAAACAGAACGATCACATCGAGCGCGGCGACAGCGATGCCGACGATCAAGCCGGCGATCCCGGATGACCACCGGGGAAACCCACGTCACGCCTTCATGCATGGCTTCTTTGACTTTCATATGTCGATCCTCCTGCGCTTTGCATTCGGACTAGGGTCCGGACTCAATTAGGTCCACCAAGTCAGGCTTGCTACTAAAAGGATCGCCGAAAGGAAAATATCGGCTCGCTTGTCGTAGCGGGTGGCGATACGGCGGAAATCCTTGAGCCTGCAGAACATGCGCTCGATGACGTTGCGGCCTTTGTAGGCGCGTTTGTCGTATTGATGCGGGTGTTTGCGGGTGGGGTTTGATGGAATGACGGCTTTGATGCGCCGAGCCGCCAACTCCTGGCGGAAGCTATTGGCGTCGTAGGCTCTATCGGCCAGCAAGCACTTCGGATGGCGTACCATTCCGATCAAGCCTCGCGTGCTGACGTGCGCAATTTCGAGAGGATCGTCACAACTTCTGCGTCGCTGACCTGTCCGAAGTCCTCGTAGAAGTAGCCGACCGCGCCGAAAGGATCAGGCGTTTCCAGACAAATGATGCGATCGGCTTCCTCCCGCAGGTTTTCGAGCGTTTCGCGCGCCGCCACCGGCACGGCGAGAACAAGTTCCTGGGGCGAGCGCATCCGTGTGGCTTGGAGCGCGGCCCGTGTCGTGGCGCCGGTGGCTATGCCGTCATCGACGATGATAGCGACACGGCCCTTCGGATCGAGCGGCTTTCGGCCTTGCTGATAGAGAAGTCGCCGCCGCTCGATCTCCGCGAGCTCTCGACGGGCTATCCTGTCGAACTCCTTCTCGCTCGTGCCTGTGAGATGTAAGAGCTCCTTATTGCGCACATAAACTGGCGTTCCACCGTCAACCACGGCGCCGATCGCGAGTTCCGGCTGCATTGGTGTACCGATCTTGCGCACAAGCAGAACATCCAAGGGCGCATTCAGCCTCGCCGCCACTTCCGCCGCGACGGGGACGCCGCCGCGCGGCAATGCGAAAACCACACAATCGCGTCCCGCATAACCTACGAGCGCCGCCGCGAGGCGCTTTCCGGCGTCGGTGCGATCGTGGAAGGGCATGACTGCACTCCTATCCGCGCAGATATTTCAGAAACCACGCCTTCGCGAGGGCGATGACCTGCTCCAACGCGCCGCGTTCCTCGAAGAGATGCGTGGCTCCGGGAACGATTTCCATTTTCTTGATGCAAGCGAGCCGCGCGAATGCGCGTGCGTTCAAGTCGATCACGGGATAATCGGCGCCCCCAACGATCAGAAGCGTCGGCGAGCGCACCTCGTCGAGCGCGCGGTTGGCAAGATCGGGGCGTCCGCCGCGGGACACTACGGCGCCGATGCGGCCCGGCAATTGTGCTGCGGCGACGAGCGCTGCGGCGGCGCCGGTGCTCGCGCCGAACAGGCCGATCGGCATTGCCGATAACGATGTCGTCTCGTCGAGCCACTTTACCGCGTCGACGAGCCGCGCGCCGAGGAACGGTATGTCGAAAACTTTCGCGCGATTTTGCGCGGCTTCCTCCGCGGGTTCGAGAAGATCGAAGAGCAACGTTGCAAAGCCCGCATCGCTCAGTGCTTCCGCGACTTTGGTATTGCGGGGGCTGAGCCGGCTCGATCCGCTGCCATGCGCGAATACGATCATGGCTGATGCAACGTGCGGTCTGCGTAGTATGCCGGGCAGCGAGCGCGCACCGATGCGTATGTCCAATTCCTCGACGGCACGGGTCTGATCGATGGCCATCGCATTCCTCCTGTAGATCGTTCGGCTTTTGCCCCGGATTTGACGGGCGATCCGTTTCCGAAAAGAAGCGGCGGAGCGGGGGCAACTCCGCACGCTTCCTTCCGGCCGTCAGTGATGCGCCTTCAACGTCATCTCCGCCACGCCGGCGGCAACGTTCAGGCCGGTAGTGCCTTCGATACTGACGGGCTGAAGCGAGATGGACTTTTTGAACCCGCCGACGAGCGCGTTCACGTTTCCGCCCACGCCGACCGTCGCTCCGGCGGTGGCGCCGCCATAAGGTCCAGCCAGGGCGCCTGGCGTCACGTCACTCGCCGGTGCGAACACCGCCCACACCATCACCCCGCCCTGCGAATAACCGATGTCGACGCCGAACTTGGTGATGTGGCCGGAGTATTCTTCGATCTCACCTTTGGCGGGCTTGTAGGTGCAATGCAAATCGCGCGTGGAACCGAAGACGAAGCCCCAGCCGCTCGAAACGTTGCACGTCAACACGCCTGCTTTGATTCCGCCCTCCTGCGCCCAGGCGCCCGACCCGACGAGCGTTCCGGCGATAATCAATCCGGCCACCGCGAAACCCAATCCAATGTTTTTCATGATGACCTCCATGAGTAAATACCGAAAAAGCATAGGTGCTGCAGGCAGTCGGAACATGACAAGGATCAACAACGGGGGTAGTCGACCGACTTTGCGAATTTTGATGCGTGTCAATGCGGCCCGGTATGAATTGTTGACCTTGAGCGTCGATCAGTAGGATTAGGAGATGACCACTCTTCTTCGGCGCCGCTATCAATATCCCCAAAGCGCGGTTGTTCGCGCGTTGCAGGATGCCGCGGAGGATCTTCCTTCGCCTGAACATGCCGAAGAATTCGGAGCCTTTTTCGCGCGCCATGGCAATGTCGAGATCGTCCTTTTGGGGGAAGCCACACACGGTACGAGCGAGTTCTATCGCGCGCGCGCCGCGATCACGCGCCATCTGATCAGGAACTACGGGTTCAATATCGTCGCCGTCGAATCTGACTGGCCCGACGCGGGCCGTATCGACCGCTATGTCCGCCATCGCAGCCCTTCGCCATCGAAAGAAAAGGCGTTTGAGCGCTTCCCGAGCTGGATGTGGCGCAATGCCGAAGTTGCGGAATTCGTCGAATGGCTGAGGACCGAGAACGAACGGAGGCCAGAGCAGGCGCGCATCGAATTCCGCGGGCTCGACATTTACAGCCTCGGCGCTTCCATCGCTGCGGTGCTCACCTATCTCGATCGCGTCGATCCCGAAGCGGCGAAAACTGCCAGGCGGCGCTACGGCTGCCTCACGCCCTGGCAATCGGAGCCGGCCCTATATGGTCGCCGCGCGGCAATGGGAGCGGACACCTGCGAAGAGCCGGTGCGCGAGCAGTTGCTGGAAATGCTCCATCACCGCATCGATTATGTTGCGCAGGATGGCGAGCATTTTTTCGATGCGGCCCAGAACGCCCGCATCGTGCGCGCAGCGGAGCAGTATTATCGCATCATGTATGAAGGCTCGCGCGAATCCTGGAATCTGCGGGACCGCCACATGTTTGAGACCCTGCAGAGCCTCATGCGTCATCGCGGCCGCAAAGCCAAGGCCGTCGTCTGGGCGCACAATTCCCACGTCGGCAATGCCGCAGCGACATCGATGGGATGGGAAGGCGAATTCAATATCGGCGAGTTGTGCCGCAAGGCCTACGGCGCGAACATGGCCGCGATCGGCTTCGGCACCGACCGGGGGACGGTCGCCGCCGCGTCCGATTGGGATTCAGCAATGGAATTCATGACCGTGCGTCCGGCGCGTGAGGCGAGCTACGAACATCTTTTCCGAACGACAGGGCATGCACGATCCTTGACCGACTGGCGCACGAAGGCCGACATTCACGAGATGTTGGCCGAAGTCCGTCTTGAGCGCGCGATAGGCGTCGTCTATCGGCCCGACACGGAATTTCTCAGCCATTATTTCGAAGCCGTGCTGAGCGAGCAGTTCGACGCCTACGTCTGGTTCGAGACGACGCGGGCCGTTACGCCTCTGCCGTCAGGCGCGAAGCATGCGCGGCCCGAAACCTATCCCTTCGGACTCTAGCAGCGATCACGTCGTGAGTTCGTATAATCTCTCGAGCGCGGGTCGTTGTCCTTTGACAATCTTCGTCCATGCCTCTCTTTTCGCGAACCAGGCGGCGCGGTCCGCCTCAGGAAATTTCAGGACGCGGCCGGATTGCGGCGGCCATTCGAGCTCGAAGAGATTGCTCCGCAATTGCCGTGGGTCGCAATTTCCTTCTATGGCCCAGATGCGCAGACGCTTGCCGCTCGGTTGACGAAAAACGCCGAGGTCGAGGCCGCGCCCCTGGACCGCAAAGCCGGTTTCCTCTTCGAATTCGCGCCGCGCGCAGGCGAATTCGTCTTCTCCCGGATCGACGAGCCCCTTTGGCACAGACCAGGCGCCATCGTCCCGTTTTGCCCAATATGGCCCGCCGGGATGTATCAGCAGGACTTCGATCCCGCCGGGGCCATGCCGATAGAGCGCTATGCCAGCGCTAATGATCATTGAGAGGGCAAACAGCCATCATCAAGGCTCCTCGTCGGCGGATGGCAGTCCTCGTTTGCCGGGCGACTGCACTGAGGCAAATCAATATGGGGCGAATCGCAGAACGATAAATTTTCGCAAGCTACGCACGCGGGCGATGAAATGCTGTTCGATCGGATAAATCTCGCACTTGACCTCAAAGTGCTTGTTCTGGTGTCCGTCGCGAACGCCGCGCCCGTCATTGCGCAGGACATATTCGGCCGCAGCCTTTCGTATCCGGTCGATGGCCGGGCGATGTTTTTCGACGCGCAGCCGCTCCTCGGAGCTTCGAAGTCGGTCCGTGGCCTGGTTTCCTCATTGCTGGCAACGACGTTGGTGGCACCGATTGTCGGCCTTTCGTGGCTTGCAGGGGCGCTGATCGGGGCCGCCGCGATGCTCGGCGATCTCTGTTCCAGTTTCATCAAGCGCCGCATGAAACTGCCTCCGAGCAGCATGACGACGGGACTGGACCAAATTCCGGAATCGCTGTTTCCGCTTTTGGCTTGTGCCGCGTTCCTGCCGCTGTCGGTGACGGACATCGCGATAGTCGTCGCGTGCTTTGGTGCGGGCGAGGTTTTCGGGTCGCGGTTTCTGCACCGGATTCGCCTGCGCGATCGGCCGTATTAAAAAGGCAAAGAGCTCTGCCTGAACTCGTGAAGCGTGATCTCCGGAAAACAGTTGATTCGGACGGGGACGATGCTCGTTCCCGCACCGACCGAAGTGTAGCCCAGCATCTCGCCATAACGCCACGAGCCCGCGCCCATCCGGCGCGGAAGCGCCGAATCCAACGTGATGGGGATCGAGCCCGGCAAGCAGATTTGGCCACCATGCGTGTGTCCGCTCAACATGACGTCGAAGTCGGCGTGCGCAGCCTGGCGATAAACTTCCGGCGTATGGGAAAGCAATATGGAAAAATCCGCGGGTGGAATGTGCGCGGCGGCTTTCTCAATATTGTCCACTCGGAAATAATGCGCGTCGTCGATTCCGACGAGATGAATGCGTTGTCCTTCCCGCGCAAGTTCAACAGCCTCGTTAAGAAGCATTCGGATTCCCAGCGCCTCCATGCCCGGAACCATCCGTATGCTGTCGTGATTGCCCAGCACGCCATAGACGTCTCCGGTCAGATGGTCACGCACGCGCTCCAGTCCCGCTAACGTCCGCCGGACGGGGCCGTATGTTTTCCCGCGATAATCGCCGGTCAGGACGCAGACGTCGTATCGAAGTCCGTCCAGGAGATCGATCATTCGGGTTATGGCTTGCTCGTTGGTATCGATGTGAAGATCGCTCAGGTGGAGAATCGTGTATCCGTCAAAGTTCTGCGGGAGCTTCGCGCTGACGATGGAATTCCGCTTCAGCCGTACGTCCAGCGCGTTTCTCCGACCGCGCCAGTAGAGGCCCGTCAGCTTGAGCCCCAGCGCGACCAGAGAATGCGCCGCATAAAAATTCTCGGGGTGAAAGAAGTTGAGCCCATGCCCAAACACACGGACTTCGTGATCTTGCTCTATGCCGAGCCTTTGCCTCGCGTAAAGCCGGCCAAACCGGCGGGCCAGGGCCGCCGAGATATCCGCGTCGTCCGACTGGTCAGGCAATTCGTTCAGCGTAATACTCCGCACGAGAAAAGAACGCTGCGATTGTCGGGCACGACTTGACGCCGAGCAAGAACCTTTTCTCGTCGGGCGCCGACATGATCACGATTCCGTCGCGCGCATCTTGCCTTGCTCGCTTACGGCCATAGCGCGCGAATTTCTGCCGGCAGGTAGCCTACGACCTTCTCGATTTCGCCTTCGCTGACCCGATTCTCCAGGACGCCGAACACTTCGGCCACTGCGTCGGCAACATCTTCGATAGGGTCCTGCGCGAAGAAAGCGTCGATAGCTGCAAAGAAGCGATCCAGATCCCAGTGATGAGGATGCTGCGCAGCGGGCCGCCAATGCTCGAAATAGACGCCGCGGAGGACCAGCGGCAGCTGAGCGGACAGATGCGCAACGCCTGCCACTGGCAAACAGTCGCGCAAGGTCTGCAGAACCGCGCTCAACAACCTGTACGAACGGTGCTTGTCGCCCCAGCCCAATGCCTCGTCGAGCTCGTTGATCCATTCGTGTGCCAGTTGAACCGAATGGTCCAGGCCTTTCGTGCTCGTGCCGCTCATGTGAGATGTCCTTTCGGGGGCAACACCATGGTACCGGGCTCAAGGCGGAACCCGGTACCGTAAACGCGATCGTTACGCTGCCTTGATTGCGATTTCTTTTCCTGCTTTTGTGCCAGGGTCGTCTTGGGTAAACTGACGGTCAACACACCGTTCTTGAAGACCGCCGATACCTTTTCTGTATCGACGCCTTCGGGAACAGCGAAGAAGCGTTCGAACTCGCCGTATTGGCGCTCGGATAGATGATAACCTTTCCGCTTCTCTTCTCTCTGTTCTTTATTTTCACCGCGGATCGTGAGGCCTCCATCGGAGAGTTTCACTTCGACGTCTTTTTCGTCGATGCCCGGCAATTCGGCTGAGATTTCATAGTTGCCGTCCTTTTCGGCGATGTCGACAGCAGGCACCGTCGATGTCAGAGTGCGTCCGAAAGGGGCGTAGCCGAGCATCGAACGCCTGAATGGCGCCTTCCAGAAAGAGTCGTCGAAATCTTCGAACAGGCGATCCACTTCACGCCGCAGGGCTTCGAATGGAAACGATGCGCGACTTGAAGAGGGGGCCACATCCTTCGAGCCCGTCCTTACTGCCAGTTTGGTTGCCGCTTCCGTCATGAAAATCTCCTTTTTTACTTTTCCCCTCGGCAATTGTTCCAGATCGGCGCGCGGGGTCCTTGATGCGCGTCAACGGATCCAAGACTAATCACGGACCAATGGCGTGCGGTTTTAGCGCCGCGACGGTGCGGGTTGGCGCCAGGCGGGTGACGGAGCAGCAATCTCTGTCGCCTAAGCGTTTCTCTTTACATGGGACTCAGGTGGAGCCGGAGCCTGTGGCTTGCGTGTCGAGACCTACTTCATGGCCTCTCTTGGTTCGTCGATCTGCCATCCGCCACCCAACGCCTTGTAGAGCGCAACGAGATCGGTCGAGACGGCCTGCGTGCTGTCGGCGAGCGTGAGCTGGGTGGCGAGCAGCGTTCGCTGCGCGTCCAGCACGTCGAGGAAGGTGGCGATGCCGTCGCGATAACGCTGCCACGCCAGATCAAGGGCGCGGCGGTTCTCGACCACCGTCGCTTGCAGCGACTTTTCGCGCTGCTGTTCGGTCGAATAGGTGATGAGCGCATTTTCCACGTCATGGACCGCGTTCAGCACGGTCTTGGCATAATCGACGGCCGCTTCCTTCTGTGCGGCTTCTTCGAGCGTCACGGTGGCGTGCAGTCTGCCGCCCTCGAAGATCGGAAGCGTGATGGTCGGACCAGCCTGATAGAAGGCCGCCGCCCAGGGCGCGAGGTCGGGAAGGCGTTCTGCCTGCACGCCGAACGGCGCGGAAAAGCTGATGCTTGGGTATAGGTTCGCGACCGCGACGCCGACCTGCGCCGTGGCCGCATGCAGTGTCGCTTCGGCGGCGCGGATATCCGGCCGCCGGCGCGCGAGATCGCCCGGCAGTCCGATCGGCACTTCGGGCGGTACAGGCGGCACGGCTTCAGGCGCCTCGAGCTCGGCCTTGAGCGCGCCCGGCTCGCGCGCGAGCAGAAGGCTCAGCTGGTTGATGTCGCTGTCGATCTCGCGCCTGAGGAGGGGAAGCTGCGCCTCCGTGGCGGTGACCTGCGCCGCCTCATTGGCGATGTCCAGATCATTGCCGAGCTGTGCGGACCTGCGCTGGCGCAAAAGCGTCAGCGTCTCGCGATTTGCTTTAAGTGTTTCGGTGGTGATCGACAGCTTGAGCTGCGTTCCGCGCAAATCCATGTAATCGCGCGCCACCTCGCCCTCGAGGGAGACCAGGGCATCACGCCTTTGCGCGATCGCATTTTCGGTATTCGCGCTCGCGGCTTCCTCGGACCGTTTGACGCCGCCGAACAGATCCGGCTCCCAGGATGCGTCGAAGCCAAGCTGATATTGATCGTAGGGGTTGGGGAAGCTTGGGACCGCAACGCCCGGCGCGCCTTTGAAATTGCCGAGCGAGTTGTACAGCCCACCTTGCACGGTCTTGTCGCTGAAGCGCGTCGAGGCATAGGAGGCGTTGGCATCGAGGGTAGGCAGTGCGGCGGCGGCGGTGATGCGCTCCTGGATGCGGGATTCGGCAATGCGCAGCCCCGCTTCCTTCAGGTCAAGATTGGCGGCGCGCGCGCGCGTGACGAGCGACGTAAGCTCGGGATCGCGGAAGCTCTGCCACCACGCATCGTTCGAAGGCGGTACGGGAACCGCGACGCTCTTGCCCGTCGCTATCAACGCCGTATCGGTCCAACCTGCCGGCGTATCGGGCTTCGGCGAGAAGAAGTCGGGGCCGACCGTGCACGCGCCGAGCGCGAGGATGCAGGTGGCGGACAGAGCGAGACTGCGGACAGCGGCTTGCATGCGCATCACTGCACCTTGTTGCGGAACATCCAGGTTGCCGTCCCCAGCGTGAACATCGCGATCAGCGCCATGGGCCAGAGATCGGGAATGAGACGGTCCATGCCTACACCTTCCAGATAGACGCGCTGGGCAATCGTAATCGCGTAACGCAGCGGATTGATCAGCGTGAAGTACTGGAACGCAACCGGCATGTTGCTGATGGGCGTTGTGAGGCCCGACAGAAGCGCGAACGGCATGATCAGCACGAAGGCATAGAGCATGGCCTGTTGCATCGTATTCGCGATGGACGAGACGAACAGGCCGATTCCGACCGCCGCCAGCACAAATAGGATCAGCCCCGCGTAGAGCGCGGCATAGGAGCCCTGAAACGGAATCTGGAACCACAGCTGCGCGACGAAGAGGATCGTTGTGGCCTGCACGAGGCCGATGGCCATCGCCGGCAAGGCTTTGCCGACCATGATCTCATAGGGCCTGAGCGGCGTAACGAGGAGCTGATCGAAGGTGCCGAGCTCGCGCTCGCGCGCCACCGACATTGCCGCAAACATCATGGTTTGGATGAGCGTGATCGTGCCGATCAGACTTGGGATCATCGTCCAACGCGTCTCGAGCCACGGATTGTACCAGGCGCGCTCGGTCACCTGCACGGGCGGCGCGTCGAGACCGTGATCGGCACTCCAGTGGGCGTTGAAATCATTGACGATAGTGCTGATGTAGCCGGAGGCGACGCCTGCCGTGTTAGAATTGCGGCCGTCCGCGATCACTTGAATGTCGGCTGCCTTGCCGAGAAGCAGATTCCGCTCAAAGTCCTGGCCGATCTGGATGACGAGCAGCGCCTTCTTGTCGTCGATCGCGGCGGCTATATCGGACTCGCGTGTAAGATTTGCGATGCGGTGAAATACACGCGTGCCGTCGAGCCGCGATAAAAGTTCGCGCGCCGCGGCGCCATGGTCCTGGTCGAACACGGCATAGGGAATGTCGTTCAGGTCGTAGGTGGCGGCGTAACCGAAGATCAGGCATTGCAGGATCGGCGGAAGAAGAAAGCTGTAGCGGCTGCGCGGGTCCTTCAGGATTGCAAGCAACTCCTTGCGGACCAGGGCGACGACGCGGAACAGGCTTGCCCACATGACGGCCTCACACCAGCTTCTTGCGGGTGGCGACAATGCTCAAAACGAGCAGAACGAGCACCATGCCGGCAAGAACGGCGGCGTTGGGCAGGATGACACTCCAGATGTCGCCCGCGAGGAACACCGTCTGCATGATCGAGACGAAGTAGCGGGCCGGAAACGCCGACGCAATTGCGTTCACGGGAGCGGGGACACTTCTCAAGTCGAACACGAAGCCCGACAGCATCAAAGCCGGAAGATAGGTGACGAGCATGGTGATCTGGCTCGCGATCAGCTGGTTCTTGAAGTACGAGGAAATCAGCAGCCCCATGCCCAGCGCCACCAAGAGATAAAGCATCGAGACGCCGATCAGGACGACGAGCGATCCGCGTAAGGGCACATCGAAGAGGAAGCGTGCCGCCAGAATGACGAGCGCCAGTCCCAGCATACCCAACGCGAAGTATGGGAGAGTCTTGCCGAGCAGGATTTCGGCCGAGCGTACCGGCGTCACGAACAGGGCCTCCAGCGTTCCGCGTTCCCATTCGCGCGCCATTACCATGGTGGTAAGGAAGGCGCCGATCAGCGTCATCACCATCACGATGAGGCCAGGAACGAGATAATAGTGGCTGTCAACGGCCTCGTTGAACCACAGCCGGCTGACGACAGTGACAAGACCGGTCGCGGTGCCTTGGCCGGCCGAGAGCCTCCGTGCCGTCCATTCGGCGACGGCGCCCTCGGCATAGGACTCGATGGCACGGCCGCGATTGGCATCGCCGCCATAGACGATCACCTGCACTTGTGCGGTTCCCGCGGCGAGCTGGCGGGCGAAATCCGGCCGCAGCCGGATGATGCCGTCCACCTTGCGCTCCAGCATCAGCTCTCGGGCCTCTTCCATCGAGGTGATGACAGTGGCGTCGAAGTACGGCGACAGGCGAAATCCCGCCGCAAGCTCGGAAGCCGCGGGCGAGGGGGCCTCCAGCACCACCGCGACGGCCAGGTTCTTCACGTCGAGCGACAGGGCATAGCCGAAGAGCAGGATAAGCAGGAGCGGCATTACCACGCCGATCACGATGCTCGAAGGATCGCGGACGATCTGGTAGGTTTCCTTGCGCACGAGCGCGATGATGCGCCTGAGGCTTGCGTACAGCTCGCCCGTCATGCCGCACCAGACAAGACGCCGTGGCCTTTCGACCGCGCCTCCTCGACGATGGCGATAAAGGCGTCTTCCATAGTGGGCGGGCGTCCGTCGCGGCCGCGGCCAAGCTTGCGAACGTCGGATGGCCGCCCCTGCGCCAGGATGCGGCCCTGGTCAAGAATGGCGATACGGTCACAATATTCGGCCTCTTCCATGAAGTGCGTAGTGATAATGACCGTCGATCCCGCTTCACCGAGTGCCGTGATGCGTCGCCAGAATTCGCGACGCGCGAGCGGGTCAGCACCGCTGGTGGGCTCGTCGAGGAACAGCGTCTCTGGCTCGTGCAGCAGGGCCGCCGCCATGGACAGCCGCTGCTTGAAACCGCCGGGAAGCTGCGCGCTGGGAAGTTCGCGCAGCGGTTCGAGTTCGAACTGTTTCAGCGCTTCGCGAATGCGCCGGCGCTTGTGCTCGCCCGTGAGTCCGTAGGCGCTGCCGAAGAATTCGAGATTCTCCACCACGGACAGCTCGCCATAGAGCGAGAATCTCTGCGCCACATAGCCGATACGCTGGCGGGCCGAAGCGCGCGCCGTGCGCAGATCAAGTCCGGCCACGCGCAGCGTGCCGCTGGTGACGGGCAGAAGTCCGCACAGCATGCGGAACGTCGTCGTCTTGCCGGCGCCATTGGGCCCCAACAGGCCGAAAAGCTCGCCACGCTTCACTTCGAAGCTGACGTGATCGACGGCGGTGAAATTGCCGAACATGCGGACGAGGTCATGCACCTCGATCACAGCATCGCGCGCGGCGTGCGTGACGGGCGCGAAATCGGGCATCGCGGCGGCCTTGCTGTGGTCCCGCTCGCGCAGGATCATCATGAAGCCGTCCTCGAAGCGCGGCGGAACCGGCATTGCTTCACTTGCTTTAAGGTAGGCGGACATGTCGGTCTTGTCGTCGCGGCGCACGAAGCGCACACGCCCGCCATCCGGTACGGCATCGACGATGCCGTCCTCGTCCAGCAGGCGCGACTGAAGACCACGCGGCGTCTGTCCTTCAGGCGGATCGACCACGAAGACATGACCTTCCGCGAGTCTGCTCACCTCGGCAGGTGGTCCTTGCACCAGGACCTTGCCCTCGTGCATCACGATGACGTGGCCGCAGCGCTCGGCCTCGTCGAGATAGGATGTGGCGACGAGCACCGTCGTGTCTTCCTCGCGGACGAGCTGAAAGATGATCTGCCAGAGCTCGTGGCGCGACAGCGGATCGACACCCGCCGTGGGCTCGTCGAGCAGCAGCAGCTCCGGCGCCCGCACCAAGGCGCACGCGAGCCCGAGCTTCTGCTTCATGCCGCCGGACAACTGGCCCGCCAGCCGGCGCGTGAACGGCGCGAGCGCCGTCATGCTCATCAGTCGCGGATAGCGTTCGGTGCGCACCTGCTTGTCCACGCCGTGTAGATCGGCATAGAGATCGAGGTTCTCCTGCACGCTCAAATCTTCGTAGAGGCCGAACCGTTGCGGCATGTATCCGACACGATTCTGAATTTCCTGCGCGTCGCGCACAGCATCGAAGCCCAGCACCTCAAGCGTGCCCGCGTCCGGCGAGACGAGGCCGCAGGCAAGACGGATAAGCGTGGTTTTGCCGGCGCCATCAGGGCCTACCAGCGCTGTCAACGTGCCGCGCGCGGCTTCAAACGTGACGTCGTCGAGAGCGTGGACGATCTCTCCCGTATTGCGCCTGAAGCTACGCTTGATCCCGCGCCCGTCTAGAACGAGTGTACCGTGGCCCGCCGTCATGGCCGTGGTGCTCCAGTGGCGCCCGAGAGCGGAATATGCACCGTCGCGGGCATGCCCAGGCGCAAATCGTCGTTCGGATCGCGGACGTAGACGCGCACTTCATAGACGAGACTGGTGCGCAGATCCTCCGTCTCGATGTTCTTGGGCGTGAACTCAGCAACAGAGGAGACGAATCCGATCCAGCCCGGAAACCTGCGGCCGGGAAACGCATCAACGATCGCGTAGGCGCGCGCCCCTGGATGCACCTTGCCCAGATCGGGCTCAGACACATAGACGCGCACCCATTTGGGATCGGTGACGGCGAGCGTGAAAACGGCGTGCGAGGGCGACGCCATGTCGCCCGGCTCCATGATGCGGCTTCTCACGGTCGCGTTGGTGGGCGCGAAGAGCTCTGCGTCCTTGAGCTCCTGGCGGAGCAGCGCAAGCTGTGCTTCGTCCGCGTCCTGGCGCGCGGCCGCAGCGTCCATGGTTGCCCTTGCGCTATCGAAATCCTGCTTGCTGATGGCGCGTCCGTGAGAGGAAGCCCACAGCGTGGCCATGCGGTCGTACTGGCGTCTGGCGTTGGCGAGATTCACGACATCTACTTCGACATTGGCCACAGCCTGCGCCACCTGCGGCGTAAGACGGCTCGTGTCCACACGCGCGAGCAGCTGGCCACGGCGCACATGGTCACCTTCGTCGATCAATTCCTGCGCGATGCGTTCGCTGTTGTTGAAAGCGAGATCAATCTCCCGCAGGTCGACGTTGCCATAAAGCACGAGCTCGGTTTGCGGCATCTCATTGTGAAACAGCCACCATGCGAGCCAGCCGCTGAGCCCGAGTACGATCAGCACCAGAAGAATAAGCGGTGTGCGTTTCATTCGTACCCCTCGGCCACACAACCGCGGCCCTCGTTTCGGGAATTGTCAGATGGGAAGGATGCCCAATAATTCGCGTCGACGCCAACGTCGCGGCCGTCAATTATTATTTTGCGAGTATCGAAGGGGCTTTATGTCGCGCTTTCCGGCAGCCTGGTTCGGGCACTCGCCGCATTTAATCTGCGGCTTTCCGCAAACGCCCCGGATCCATTCGCTCCGGCATGCGGGCGCGTAGCCGGACTTTCCAGTCCCCGGATTTTCCCGCCGTATTGCTGCGTGGGCAGTGATCGTTCCAGTCCATGTCCCCGCGATATTAGCCTCGTTCACGAGCACGTCTCTCATGTTTCGTTCTTGCGAAGGCGTCCTATCCAATCAAAGCCTTGATGTCCTTCAGGAGCAGGAAAAGATGCATCTGGTCCGTCGGCGATGGCCTGAAGTCGAAATGCTCATAGAATGCTCGCGCATCATCGTCCTTGGCATGCAAGACGATGGCCCGAATTCCGGCGATGTCGGCAGCCTGCAGTGTGCGCAGCAACGCATCTTTGAGCAGCCCGATACCCAGGCTCCGTCCCTGTCTGTCGATGCGGACCGCCAGCCGCGCCAGTACCATCAGCGGGATGGGGTAACGCCGGGCTTCTCTGCAATCGGCGCCTTTTGCCCGCTCGTCGCGGATGAGTTTTGTCCGCTTGCCCCCTCGGCAGCCGGCTTCTAACATCTTGCCGGGCTCGTTGAGGGGAATGTCGATGTGGACGCGCGCGTTCGCCGGAGCGGCCGCTCTGGCGCTGATGGCCGTTTCCTCCGCAACCGCGCAGCCTGTTTCGGTGCGCGACATCGCGCGCATCGTGCAGCTCGCCGACCCGCATTTCTCGCCGGACGGGCGAACGATCGCGGTCGTCGAAACCAGAGCCGATCTCGACTCGGACGAATTCCGCTCCGAGATCATGCTGGTCGATACGGCGAGCCGTGTGATACGTCCGCTCACGCGCGAACGGCATCACGCGCGCCTGCCGCGCTGGTCGCCGCGCGGAGACGCGATCGCGTTCCTGGCGCCGGACGGCGATCACAAGCAGCAGCTCTTCGTCATGCCCATGAACGGCGGCGACGCGCTGCAGCTCACCAAATGCAAGGACGACGTCCAGCAATTCGCCTGGAGTCCGGACGGACAAACCATCGCCTTCGCCGTGGCCGACGCGAAGCCCGAGCTCAAGGGCGAAGACAAGTTCCGCACCGCGTTCAAGGTCGGCGACGACGATCTGACGCTGACGGAAGCGGTCAGGCCCACGCATATCTGGATCGTGTCGGCGCAGGGCGGCGAGGCGAAGCGTCTGACCAAAGGCGCGTGGTCGCTGCCGTCGAGCCTGCCGCCGGGCTCGCCGTCGTCGCCGCTCAAATGGTCGCCGGACGGCCGCTCGATCGTGTTCGTGCATCAGGAGTCGCCGTCGACGGGACAGCGCTTCCAGACGCAGATCGAAGTGCTCGACGTCGAAACGGGTGCCGTGCGCGCGGTCACCGGCACGGCGACGCTGGAAGCCTATCCCGAAGTCTCGCCGGACGGCGCCACGATCGCCTATTGGCGCGCGCGCGACGGCGATCCGTGGAAGATCCACGACGTGTGGCTGGCGCCGTTCGCCGGCGGCGCGGGCCGCGATATCAGCCTGGCGCTCGACAAGAACGTCTACGAGACGGCGTGGATGCCGGACGGCAAATCGCTCCTCGTCGGCGGCAATGTCGACACGACGGTCGGGCTTTGGAAGCTCGGTCTCGACGGCAGCGTTTCGCCCGTGCCGCTCGGCGGCATCATGCCGACCAACGCCTACTGGATGGATGTCGACGTCAGCGCGTCAGGGGCAATCGCCTTCATCGGCCAGTCGGCGAACGATCCTTACGAACTCTATCTGATACCGGCGGACGGCCGCGCACCCGCCGCGCTGACGCATGAGAATGCAGGACTTTCCAATCTGACGCTCGCGCGCACGGAAACGGTGACATGGAAGAGCCCGGGCGGACAGGTGCTCGACGGCGTCGTCACGTATCCTGCGAATTATCGCGAGGGCAAAAAATATCCTCTGGTGCTCTACATCCACGGCGGACCGAACTCCGCATCGCGCCAACGCTTCGGCGTCGTCGAGCAGTCGATGGCCGCGCAGGGCTGGGTGATCTTCGAGCCCAACTATCGCGGCAGCGACAACATGGGCAACGCCTTCCACGCCGCGATCTACAAGGACGCAGGTCAGGGGCCCGGCGAGGACGTCATGGCGGGCGTGGAGATGCTGAAAGCGCGCGGCCTTGTCGATCCTTCGCGCATGGCGGTGAGCGGCTGGTCCTATGGCGGCTTCATGACGACCTGGCTCGCCGGACATTATCCGGTGTGGAAGGCCGCCGTCGCCGGCGCAGCCGTCACCGACTGGGTGGAGATGTACGATCTCTCCGACGGCAACGTGAACATCTCCGACCAGGTGGGCATGCCGTCGCCCTATACGGACGGCGGCATGGCGGAATTCCGCCGGCAATCGCCCGACATCGCGGTGACGCAGATCAGGGCGCCGACGCTGATCATGTCCGACACCGGCGATTTCCGCGTGCCGATCACGCAATCCTTCGGGCTCTATCGCGCGCTGAAGGACAATCACGTCACGACCGAGTTTTATGCCATCCCCGTGCGCGGACATTCGCCCGGCGATCCCGTCCGCCAGATGGACGTCTATCGGCGCTGGATCGACTGGTTGGAGACTTATCTGAAATAGGAGACGCGTCATGGCCGGCCTTCGCGTCCACAGCTTCTCGATTTCACTCGACGGCTTCGGCGCAGGGCCAAGTCAGGATCGCGACAATCCTCTGGGTGTCGGCGGTCCCGCGCTGCACGAATGGGTCTTTGCCACGCGCACGTTCCACAAGATGGAAGGCCGCGAGGGCGGGGCGACGGGCGCCGACGACGATTTCGTCGCGCGCGGCTTCGAAAACATCGGCGCCTGGATCATCGGGCGGAACATGTTCGGTCCGGTGCGCGGGCCGTGGCCGGACGAGAAATGGAAAGGCTGGTGGGGACCCGATCCGCCGTTCCATGCGCCCGTCTTCGTGCTCACGCATCACGCACGCGCCGCGTTGACCATGGACGAGGGCACGGTTTTTCATTTCGTCGCGGGCGACATCCGCGATGTGCTCGCGCGCGCCTTCGAGGCGGCCCAGGGCAAGGACGTCCGGCTCGGCGGCGGCGTGGCGACGCTCCGCCAGTTTCTCCAGGCGCAGCTCGTCGACGAGATGCATCTGGCCGTTTCGCAGCAATTGCTGGGATCGGGCGAGCCTCTCTTCACGGGGCTCGATCTGCCGAAGCTCGGCTACCAGACGATCGACTGCCTGCGCACGCCCGGCGCGATGCATGTGATCATCAAGAAGCGGCGCTGAGGAACTGGGTTCAATCCGCGATGAGGATCGGCACGAAATTCAGGAGCCGTGCCGTGGTTTCCGGGCTGGCCGAGATGATCAGCTTCAGCCGTCCGATTTCTTCGTAATAGATGGTGTCGAGCTGCGCGTGGCCGTCGTCCGGCGACCGGCCCTTGAGGGCGCCCTGCAGATGGGTGACGGCGCGGGCGGCGGTCTCGAGGCTGATCGCGTCGATCTCGACGATGCTCGAGACTTCTACGTGCCTCCGGCGCTTCACAGGGGCGCTTTCGGCCGCCTCGGGCGGGCGATGGCCCGTGAAGGCGTCCAGGTCGGCCTTGGCGATGCGGTACTGCTTGCCCACCTTGGTCGCCCGGAGGCGGCCGTCGCGCACGAATGCGAGCACGGTCTTGGCGTGCAGCTTCAGGCGCTGTGCCACTTCGCTGATGGTATAAATGTCCTCTTCCATACCTATAGTGCCCATATCATGTGGACTGATTGGGTATTTTAGGTAGCGATACGGGAGAGTCAAGCCGGATTTGGGAGTTTTAGGGAGTCTGCGCCTCGGTGCACGCCCCGAAAAGCCCCGCCACCGGCAGGACTCTTCGGAACGCTTCGCCCGGTTTACGCCGCCTTGCGGGGACCGCTGAAACGGCGCCGGCGCTTGGCTTTGCGCTGCTGCTGCGGACGGCCGTGTTCCTTGTCCTTGGGCTGCGGCCGCTGGGCCTGCGGCGCGGGGGTGGAGCCCACCACCGTCAGCTGTTTGCGCGTCAGCTTCTCGATGTCGCGCAGGAAGCCCATCTCGGTCGCATCGCAGAGCGAGATCGCCACGCCCGTGGCGCCGGCGCGCGCCGTGCGGCCGATGCGGTGGACATAGCTCTCCGGCTCGTTCGGCAGCTCGAAATTGATGACGTGCGTGATGCCGTCGATGTCGATGCCGCGCGCTGCGATGTCGGTGGCGACGAGCACGCGCGCCTCGCCGGAGCGGAAGCGCTCGAGCGCCCGCTGCCGCGCATTCTGCGACTTGTTGCCGTGGATGGCTTCGGCCGCGAAGCCCGCACCCTCGAGGATGTCGGAGATGCGGTTGGCGCGATGCTTGGTGCGCGTGAAGACGATGACGCGTTCGAGCGCCCTGTCGCCCAGGAGGTCGAGCAGCAGGCGCCGCTTGCCGTCCATGTCGGCGAACATCACGCGCTGCTCGACGAGATCGACCGTCACCTTCTGCGGCGTGACTTCCACGCGCGCGGGATTGCGCAGGAGGCTGTTGGCGAGATCCTCCACATCCTTCGGCATGGTGGCCGAGAAGAGGAGCGAATGGCGCTGCTTGGGCAGCATGGCCACGATCCTGCGCACGTCGCGGATGAAGCCCATTTCGAGCATGCGGTCGGCCTCGTCGAGCACGAAATGCGTGATCTGGTCGAGGCGCACATGGCGCTGCTGCGCCAGATCGAGGAGGCGGCCCGGCGTGGCGACGAGAATGTCGACGCCCTTGGCGAGCGCCTTCACCTGCGCGTTCTGGCTCACGCCGCCCAGGATCACTTCCGTCTTGAAGTGCATGTGGCGGCCATAGGTCGCGAAGCTCTCGCCGATCTGCACGGCGAGCTCGCGCGTCGGCGCCAGGATGAGCGCGCGCACACTTTTGGGCTGGCGCGCGTCATGCGACGCGGACAGGCGTTGCAGGATCGGCAGCGCAAAGGCGGCCGTCTTGCCGGTGCCCGTCTGCGCGATGCCCAAGAGATCGCGGCCTTCGAGCAGCATGGGAATGGCCTGCGCCTGGATGGGCGTAGGCGTCTGGTAGTTCTGGGCCGCGAGCGCGCGGCAGAGCGGCTCGGCAAGGCCGAGCGAAGCAAAAGTCTGGGTAGTCACTGTAATGAATCCTTATGCGCCGGCCGCCCGTGCGAAAGCACAAGCGGAACCGCGGAGCGTTGCCCGCATTCCACGCGCATCTGGAAGGAGGAGAGTTTTGATCGGAGCCGGGACGATTTGGCAGCTGAAAGCCGCGCGTTTCGCGCGAACCCGGCGAATGTGGCTTGCAGATGCACGTGTTCGGCGGGAAAGTCAAGTCATGGGGGGATTTGGGTAGTGACGCATTTTGAATTCTAGAGGCAGTACGGCCCAACGATGCAGGCCCAAACTAGGTTGACCACTGGTATGACCCACCAGAGAGAAATGCCGAACGGGGCCAGAAGCCACGGGCGCCATGGGCTGCCAGTTCGCCACCCAATAATGCAGAGGATGCCGCAAATTAGCGCCGGGACTTCGTAGGCGACGTGCCCACCCCAAGATTGCGGCAGTTTAAGTACGTAGACTGGCGCGGCTAGGCTTACTCCAGCTGTAATAACAGATGTTGCGAGAGCCAAACCAAATTGAATTCTCTCGACCGCTCCAGCGTCCCCGGCACTCATGTCGCCCTCTTCTTGTATGGACCGCGCTTTGCTACAGGTGCTTCCTGAGCCGCGATCAGCGCCGCTACGTCCGACATATCCCAAACCCGATCCGTGACGCCAGCGGCCATTGCAGGGGTGATGCGAAGTGTCGGTAGTGGGTCAATTTGAAATTACAGCTGCCGAAACGAACCCGCTCATGACCTGCTTGCCAGAAAATCGAGTGGGGTCTGTCTTGACCGTCGGCTTTTCAGAAAAGGCGCTGAGATTGTAGTCCCCATCATTGGTCGTATGACGCTGGGTCAGCAGAATCCAAAGATTGGACAACGGGTGATCCGGCAAAGAAGCCAATCCCAACGCGCTGTGGAATGGTTGCCCCTGCTTGATGACCTGCGCGTCCAGCTCGAACGGAGGTGGGACTTCTACAGCGCCACCCTTCGCATCGAACCAGCCCCATCCGTAAAACGGCTTCACATCAAGCTTCATTCATTCTGCGGTCTGTGCCGCTTCCCATTCTTCGACCAGTTTCACAATATCACCGATATCTCGACGGCAGCACCCGGCACCCGGATCGGAGTTTAGTTGGAGCCAGATTGCTTTGACTTGAATCACCTAAAACATCCGTCATCGCCCGCTTCATGCGGGCGAATTGGGTGACAGGACCATTGTTACCGTCCCTCGATAGCCGCAGCCGGAAGCATTCCAATTCGATTTAGAACCGCTCGATCCTGAGCTGCCCGAGCTTTTCCCGTTCGCTATCGAACGCGGCGACCTCTTACGTATTTCCGGGTGACGATTGCATTCTTGCCAAATTTTGCCATTCCGCTTATCGTGCGCCGCATGACGACCATGAACATCTCCCTGCCGGACGCGCTCAAATCTTTCGTCGACGAGCAGGTGTCGGGCCGCGGCTATGGCACGAGCAGCGAGTATGTCCGCGACCTGATCCGCAAGGATCAGGAGCGCCAGCGGCTGCGACGGCTGCTTGAGGACGGTGCATCCTCGCCGCCCGCGGCGCCGGCCGACAGGGCCTTTTTCGCGAGTTTGCGCAAGCGCGTGCGTCACCCAAAGGCGAAATGAAGCCGGTCATTCCGCGAGATCGTGCGCGCCGCGATCTCGAAGATGCCGCCGAGTATTACGCCCGCGAAGCCGGTGCTTCGGCGGCGTTGCGCTTCGTCGATGCCGTGGAACGCACTTTCGGCGCCATTGCCGGCCGTCCGGCGTCCGGCTCGCCACGCTACGCTTATGAGCTCGATCTTCCTGGTCTGCGCGTCCGGCCGGTCGGACGATACCCGTACCTCATCTTCTATATCGAGCGGGAAGACCACATGGACGTTTGGCGTGTGCTTCATGCCCGACGCGACATTCCGGCGTGGATGCGGGAGCCGGAGGACGGATAAAGCCGCCAGCGGGGAATTGGATGACAGGAGCACTATTGCCATATGAAACCGGGGTGGAAATATTGCTCCTGTCACCGGAATGCGTCCCGATTCTCCGAAAATGGGGCGGCCGATCAGGCGCTGGGATCAGCATTGGGCGAGCAAGAAAAATGTCAGGAAACCCAAACTGCACCACCGAGATTCGGATAGTGACACATTTTGAAATTACGGACTCCAATCATAGCGAATCTCTGGATATCCAAACCGCTGGTGCGCCGTAATTTCACCTCGCCTCAGGCCCTCCCTTTCATAAAATCGGCCCGCTCGGGATTGCAGGGGTGTCGTCAGGTGAAATCCGTCGGACATTTGGTTTTTTGCAAAATCAAGCAGCCGTTTCCCAATACCCCGGCATTGGTAATCCGGCGCGACAAAGAGCAGTTCAAGTACATCCCCGCAAAATGCAACGAAGCCGACAACCTCCGACCCCACGGTTGCGACGTGCACAATCCAGCCCTTGGCCAATTCCTGCGGCCATCGCTCGCGCAGTTCAACCAAAGTCAGGGGCGCGGCAACATGCGTCGATTGCCAACTGCTAAGCCAGTGTATCGACGTTACGATATTAAAATCCGCTTCAACGTATGGACGTATCGAAAGCAACTTCAAGCCGCCTTTTCCCTCGGAATTGGGAGCATCATTACCATATGAAACCGGGGTGGAAATATTGCTCCTGTCACCGGAATGCAGGTCACCGGAATGCATGATACAGCGGCAACTTGGTTCGCGGCACCGAGTGCCATCGACGCTGTTCGGGCTGCCAACATGTTTCGGATGGCAGAGGACGAGGTGAAGGCTGGACGAGTAAAGCCTGGGCCTTGTGATCCGCATGGGGCGGAAAGCTGCCGCGAATGGGTACTCTCGCTGGATGATCCATCCAAGATCAAGTTCGTTGAGCCTTGCTCAACGGAACATGACGAGGCCTGCTATGTCATCTCACTTGATGCCGTCGATATTACCGTTGCTGGCACAATACCGAGAACAGAGCCAGAGCCGATCACGCCCACCGCTATAACTTCCGTTCGTGTGGATAGCGTCGTCACTATTTTCGAGTGAGAAGGGTCATGGGAAATTGATCGTTTACGGGCGATCCTGTATAGAAGAAGGGCACCCGCCCCGGAGGGCTAGCTCCGAGGCGGGGCCGGTTATAGCCGGACCAGAAGGAATATCGTTCTCTTTCGACCAAACCGGAGGGAGAAGACGATAGTCATCTCGCATCCCTCCTTGTGGCAGGGGCGGCCAGTCCGCCCCTCTCACCGCCGGCCCATGATATTTCCGCGTCCGAAAAACGATTTCGCGCAAGCGTAAGCAATTGTGTCGTCAGCAATTGACGCGACAGAACGAGCGGCACAATTTGCTCGCGCGTGCATCCGGGTGGGCGGCGTGAACGGATATCTCGCGGATCAACTACGATTCATTTTGATGAGCATCGTTATGGGTGTCGTCGGGCTTTTCGGCCTTGTCGCTTGGACGCGCTTGGAGGATATCTCCCCGACTGTCGGCGTACTGCTGCATTCCTCATGGACGATCTTGCCCGCTCTGGCGGCAATGTGCGTCGTCATGTTCGTGGCACTCGGTTTGACCGAAAAGCTGATGGCATTGCTCGGTGCCCCCAAGGCCACGCGTGGAACCGAAGTTGTGGCAAACACTGCTGACTTGGGTTTCCAGCTATTCGGTTTTGCTGGTCTGCCTGGCATATGGTCTCGACCAAGCGCAATTCATGCTTGGCCGCCTGAGGCCCGTAATCATGCCGATAGGGCGGGTTCTATTCGGCGCGCACCACGCGGCAATCGGAATCTATTTCTTCGGAGCATATGTGTGGCTGCTTGTGACGCCTTTCTTTGTCGTGTCTTTGGTTGTTCAGCGCGCCGTTGGTTTGTCTAAGCCCGAAGACGAGAGTGAAGAGTGCGATGAAGTCACGTGATGCCGGCTTGGCGTCCGGGGCAGCACTCCGCGCTTTGAGATGTCCGCCACCGCAAGCTCCTCGCGACCATCCCTAATTTCCGGCACAGTCTGACTCAGGGTCGCGGGGCATTCTTTGCCAAATAGACGTGCGCGACAGCGCCGGACTGAAACACGGACGTGCTGACGAGCTTCAGATCGATCGGCTGTCTCAAACCGGAGAACAGGGAAAGGCCGGAGCCTATCGCTACAGGGTGAATCAGAAGGCGGTATTCGTCGATCAAGCCGAGTTGTGTGAGGCTGCGGGCGAAGCCCGCGCCTCCGTGGGCGAGGATGTCTTTGCCGGGCTCCTGTTTCAGGCGCTGCATGTCTTCGGCGAGGTCGCCATTCGCGATCCGGGGCGATGCCCAACTGGCCGCGCCGGGAGACGGCTGCTGCGCGGGCGCTCCGCCCTGCGCCTGGCGTGCCTGCCTTGCATCCTTAAGCGCGGTCGTTGTGTCCCCGGCATGGGGATCAAACGGGTTTTGCCGCGTGAAGACGATTTTCGGAATCTCGTTCATGGGCGCGGCAAACAGGTCCGTTGCCGTGGGCCAATAGCTCGCCATGTCGCGGTAGGTGCGGCTTCCCATGGCGTGCAGGCCAGCCTGCCAGAGAGATTCCACGGTCCAGGCTGTGGAGTCATCGCTTTGCGAGCGAAATATCCAATCGGCCTCGCCATTGGGTCCGGCAACGAAACCGTCCAGGGACATCGACATCTTAAGTACGAGCTTTCTCATATCCGCCCCCTTCCCATTCCCCTACCACCTTCACGATATCGCCAGTCTCCCAAAGACGGGGAATGGGTCAGCTTGAATTAGTGCTCGAAGTGCGCGGCCCATCCGGCAGCGCGCCGGCATTCGAAGCCTGCAGACTCAAATTCGCGGACCAGACGCACCAATAGCTTCGCATACGGCACCAAAGAGCTGCGAACGGTTGGCTCATGGTCAGCCATTGAGCCCGCTCCGCCCCACCATTCGAGACTGCAATATTGTTCGTGGATTTCGTCGCGTGCGCCTGCCTCGACGGTTTGCGCAAGTTTGGCTGCGGTCCCCAGTCGGTACGTATCGAGGCCGGGCAGTTGAGATAGCTCCGAAAGAATCTGGAGGACTATCGATTTCGCCTGCGCATCTATGGCTGCCGCTCCCGTTCTTCGACCGCTTTCACGATATCACTGACTTCCTAAAGGCGGGACTCGACGCCTGCGGCCATGGCGGACATCATGCGGTGCGCACCGCTGATCTTGACGTAGCGCAGTCAGGCCGGGACATATGTCAGCCTCACCGTGTCCTCGCCAATGCGATCCGCGGAAACAAAGCGGAGCGGCGGCCGCGGGCCGGCGAAGAAGGGTGTGCCGCGGCCAAGCACGACGGGGTGGAAGTAGAGGCGATACTCATCGATCAGACCAAGGTCGGTCACGCTTCGTGCGAGGTCCGGTCCGGAAACGGCAATCTCGCCGGCGAGCCGCGCCTTCAGGCCGCGTATCGCCCCTTCGATGTCATCCGAAACAAGCGTGGCGTTGGGGCCTACGGACTTCAACGAGCGCGATACGACCCATTTCGGCTGGCGCCGCCACGCCGCCGCGAACGCGCCGAGCTCCGCGCTCCACTCCGGATGGTCTTCGTCCCAATAGCGCATGATCTCGTACATGCGGCGGCCGTACACACTGCCGGTCAGGCCGCGCGTGTGCTCTATCCAATGACGAAAGAGCGCGGGGCCAGACGCAAACTCCTGGTGATCGACATAGCCGTCCAGCGACAGGTTCATTCCGAACACGAGCTTCGCCATGCTCTAACCGCTCCGTTCCCTGCAGTAGCCCGGCGCGGCTCCCCACGCCTCGATCGGGTCAGTTTGAAAATTGACGCGCGACCGCGCGATTGTGAACAATGCACCATGCCGCCGCAAAAAGTGTCGCACCCGCGCCGCCGCCGAGTCCGCCGGAGAGTGTCAGCTGCAGATAATGCGGACTGATGTTCCAGTCGAAGCGCATTTGATCGACCATCGCAGTGGAGACGCCGCCGACCACGAAATAGATCGCGGCCCAACGCCAGGTATTCCAGCGCTTCAAGTCGGATTTCGGTCGCATCCATCCGCTCCCATCCCTTGATGTCCATACGCTATCACGGGCTTCTGCAGAAGGGGATCGCGCGCCCGGACTCGAATTCAGCTAGAACCGCTCGATCCTGAGCTGTCCGAGCTTTTCCCGCTCGTGCGATGTCAGTTTGAAGCCGCCCGGGATGTGCACCCGCAAACGATTGGCGCTGCCATCCTTCTTGAACTTCGCGGCGTGGTCGTAAAACTGGTCGAACGTCTCGAACGACGCCTGCGGTCCCCACGCGTCCATTTTTGCGTCCCATATTTCCGTCGATATTTTTTCAAGCATCGCGAACGCTCCGATCTCGAAGGTCAATCGTTCGAGCGTCCGGAGCTTATCAGAAGCGCCCGCCACTTGCGACGCGCTCGATCGCCCGCTGCAGTTCGGCGAGAGAGTCTTCAAAAGCGCTATTCGCGGTGTCCAAACGTATTCGCGGCCTGTCCCACGGCTCGTAATCGCGATCCACGACCTCCTGCCATGTGGGCGGGACGAGGCCCGGCACGTCGACGGTGCGGGTCTCGACGCGGCGGCGATGCAGGGCGGGATCGGAGCAGACGACTTCGATTTCGACGATGGACGCGGAGGCTTCCTCCGCAACGCGCCGCCAGGCTTCGCGCGTGATTGCGATGGGGTTCACGGAATCGGCGACGACGCTTTGCCCGAGCCTCAGATTGTTTTCGGCCAGCGCGTAAGCGACGAGGTAGCCCGCCGGACCGATGTCTCCCGCGATCAGGCCCGACGACCGCAAGGCCTGCTCGATCGTATCGATGCGCAGATAGGTCGCCGCCATCTCCTGCGCGATGGCGCGCGCGAGCGTTGACTTCCCGGTCGCGGGAAGCCCGCCGAACACGACCAGCGCCGGTCTCGCCATCGTCGATTTTCTCCAGCTCGGCAACAAAGAGGCTACATCCCGACGATGTTTGTCGCCACAAATCGTATCTGTCCCCCAAACGTCCACCTTCACACCGGCCGAATGCCGGCGCAGACTCGCAGGCACTGCTCTTTGAAATCGTGAATCAAGCCGATTTCGCGCGGCGTGGCGCGGCCGGCGTCCTCTTTTTTACCTCCCCGCAAGGGGGAGGTGGAATGCAGGCTGCTGTGGCTGCGCGAATTTGCCGTACACGGACGAAATTGTCCCTGGTATCCCCTGATAATGTCCATGAGAGCGAGGGCGCCTGTGCGAGAAACCGTTGCCGCGCCGCGCCTTCACGCGCCTTCCATGCAGACCGCAATTTTCGTGGCCCTGTTGTTGCCCCTGTTACCAGGGACTCCGCGCTGGGGGCGAAATGGCGACCGATCGATCGTGCAACGCCGCCCACGCCGAACGCCAGTCGAGCGACAGGTGGAACGCCGCCGCCATCGCCGCGAGATCGACGAAATAGAGATAGCGATAGTCGCAGGCGATGGAGATCACGAAGAAGCTCAGCGTGAAGGCGAGCGTCGAAAGGAGCATGAACGCCACAGCGATGTCGGATGGCGTTCGCCGCGCGAACAGGAAAACGAGCGCGATGAGCGCCAGCGCGAGGAAGAAGGCGTGCGAGAAGACGGGCGTCCCCATGAATCGCTTGGCGTAGAAATCGAGCGCCGCGTCGCGCGCGTCGAAACGTTTCGCGAGTCCGAGCTTCGCCATGACGTTCGCAGGGCCGTCGATGCCGGAGAAGACCGGCCGGCAGGCGGCGAGGTCGGGCGTCAGCACGATCCAGCGGAACACCTCGGCGCGCACGCGCAGATAGAGCCCGGTGTGCACGGCGACGAGGCGCTCCCATTCCTCGGGGATCGTCTCGTCGGGCGACTGGAAATAGGCGCGCTGCAGGCGCGCCGACTGCGCCAGCGTGTCGTTTCGTTCCGGCGTGTAGAGCCTGACGCCGTCCGTGCGCATCAGCTGCTCGAGGTCGGTGTCGTCGTCGTCGAAATAGGGAAGCGCGAGCGCGGGCTTGGCCTTGAGGGCGCCGATCAGGTCGTAGAACTGCAGCAGGCGGAATGCGACGGCCGGGCTGGGATCGCCCGGGATGCGCAAGGCCAGCGCCGCATGCATCGCGACGACGGCGACGGCAGCGCCTGCAAGCGCGGACATGCCGTAGAGAAACGTCGCGCGGATTTTCCGTGGCGAGCTTTTCTGCCAGGCGATCCACGCAAGCGCCGCGGCGGCTGCGGGCAGGACGACGCCGCCGTTCTGGCGCACCAGAGTAGCGACGGACAAAAGCAGGAATGCCGCGACGAGGAGGCCGAACCTCAGCCGCCGCCGCTCCCACTTTTCGCCGGCAACGGCGAGCGCTGCGAAGCCGGCGATGCTCAGATTCGCGAACAGCACGTCCTTCCAGACGATGCCCTGATAGAGCAGCACCTGCGGCGTGAGGAGCACGAGCGCGAGGACGATGAATGACGCGGTGAATTTCGCGTCGCCCCCTCTGTCATGCGCTTCGCGCGCCCCGCGAGCGGGGGAGGAAAGAAACAGAAGCGCACCCAGGCTCCCGAAGAAGAGCGCCATGTCGCAGAGGGCGAACAGCGCCGTGCCCGGCCACAACCAATCGAACACGCCCAGCAGCCACGACATCATCGGCGGGTGCCAGTTGGCATAGAAGCCGCGGCGCCCCTCGTTGAGCTGCATGACGGAGTCGTAGGAGAGGTGCCCGGGAAGGTTGACGGCGGCGCAAAGGACAAAGCCCGCGATGAGCAACCACGCCGCGGGCGGTACACGACGAAGCGTCATCTTTGCTGCCATTCCCCGAAACCCGCGCGGCCGGTAGTTCTCCAAACCGCGGGCCCCGGCGCAAGTGGCGAACCATGCGCGGGCTATCGACGGGCCATGCACGGGGAAGTGACAAGGCTTGCACCTTCGACGCTTGCCGCCGCCGGGTCCGGCCGCCTAACCCTTACGCCCGAGCCAGGGGAAAGGCGTCCAACATGTTCAATCGCCGTCAGATTCTGCTCTCCGGAGCGGCCACCGCGGCCTATGCGTCGGCCGGCGCGCCGTTCGCCTTGTGCGTGGGTCAAGAAAGAAGATTCACCACAGAGGCACCGAGACACGGAGGTAACGAGTGCGTCGCATGAAGGCGTGCCTCGCTTCCGAAGTTTGCCCGCGCGCGTTCGCGCGCAAAATTGCCTTGTCGATCGCGATACGCGCTCTCGAGACAAGCTCGCTCTCTCCGTGTCTCCGTGCCTCTGTGGCGAATCTTTCTTTCCAACCGCAGCATTGTTGCCGAAGGCTGGCGCTCAATTCGCCTGCAGCGCCTGCTCCAGGTCGGCCAGAAGATCGCCGCGGTCTTCTACGCCGACCGACAACCGCAGGAGATCCTTCGGGATCGGGCTGTTCGGGCCTTCGACCGAGGCGCGGTGTTCCATCAGGCTTTCGACGCCGCCGAGCGAGGTCGCGCGCTTCCACACTTTCACATGCGCCGCCAGGCGTACTGCGGCCGCTTCGCCGCCTTTGACCCGGATCGACAGCATGCCGCCGAAACCGCCGTGCATCTGGCGCGCGGCGACTGCGTGGCCGGAGAAATCGGGCAGGCCGGGATAAAGGACTTCTTCGAGCCGCGAATTGCCGGCGAGCTTCTCGGCCAGGAATTGCGCATTGGCGACCGCCATGCGCACACGCGGATAAAGCGTGCGCATGCCGCGCAGCAGCAGCCACGCTTCGAACGGCCCGAGCACGCCGCCCTGCTGCAGGCGCAACAGCTTGATCTGTTCCCAGAACGCGTCCGCCTCGCGCGTGACCAGCGCGCCCGCGATCACGTCGGAATGGCCGTTCAGATATTTCGTCGCCGAGTGCATGACGATGTCGGCGCCGAGCGCGAGCGGCTTCGTCAGCACGGGCGTCGCCGCCGTGGAATCCACGGCAAACCGCGCGCCGGCGGCGTGTGCGATTTCGGCCGCGGCCGCGATGTCGGTCACATGCCACAGCGGGTTGGCGGGCGTCTCGGCCCAGATGAGTTTCGTGCGGCCGGGTTTGATCGCGGCCTTGACGGCGGAGAGATCGCGCATGTCGACGAGATCGAGGCCCGCGCCCCATTTCTCGGCCGTCGCCACCAGCCAGTTCCGGAGCGACCAGTACATGACCTTCGGTCCGATGATGTGGTCGCCGGGCTTCAGCGTTTGGAACAAGGTCGTCGCGGCCGCCATGCCGGATGAGAACAGCAATGCCGCCTTGCCGCCTTCGAGCGCCGCAAGCACGGCTTCGGGCTGGTCGTAGGAGGGATTGTCGGTGCGCGAATAGTTGCGGCCTGAGCGGTATTGACCATCTTCGTCGCGCTCGTAAGTCGACGATACATGAATGGGTGGCGAAATCGCGCGCGTGGTCGGCTCGATCCAGCCGAGAGCCTGAGCTGCGATGGTTTCGGGGGCGAGTTTTTTGTCGTTGCTCATTTTGGAATTCCAGTTGCCGGACCCTCACCCGCGTCTGAGACGGATGATGGTCTGGCGTTCTGCACCCCCCTCCCTCAAGGGGCGAGGAGAACATTGCGCGCTGCATGCACAAGTCTGCTGTGAATACGCTATGCGTGCAATGCTCCGAACTGCCCCTCTCCCCTTGAGGGAGAGGGATGCGGAGTCCATAGTTGCGTTCTGTCGAGAAGTGGGTGAGGGGTAGGCCTACTTCTTCGGCTTCCGGAACTTGAAGATGAACTGGTCCGTCTTGCCGCGGATGGAGGGATCGAACACCTTCTTCGTGTGATCGTCGGCGGGATTGGCGAGAACTTTGCTTTCGCCCACATAAACGAAGCCCGCCGCTTCCACTTCCTTCTTCACGACGGCCGGATCGATGCGATGCAGCGTATTGGTGTCGCGTAAGCCGGAGCCTGCTTGCGCGGCATGATCGAGAACGATGTAAACGCCGCCGGGCTTCAGCGAATCATAGATCGCCTTGTTCACGACTGCCATGTCGGGCGGACCGAAAAACGGGTCGTGCATGTCGTGATAGTTCTGCGAGGTCCAGACGACGTCGAGCTTCTCGGGCGCCACGAACTTCTCGACCGGCGCGTGGATGACGGAAACATTCGGATATTTCGGATCTTCCGGCAGCGGGAAGGTAGCGCCGTTTTTCTTGTAAATCTCGTCGATATTGGAGGGATAGTAGGCATAGACCCAGCCTTTGGGGCCGACGACCTTGGAAAAAATGCGCGTGAAATAGCGGCCACCCGGAATCAGATCGGCCACCTTGTCGCCGGGCTTGATGCCGGCAAAGGCGACGCATTCCGCAGGCTTGCGATCGGCGTCGCGCTTGGTATCGGCTTCGGGCCGGTCGGGATTGGCGACGGCCGCCGTGATGTAGGCCGGAATCTTTTGCGTGGCTGCCACGCCCACGCTCGCACTCAAACACAGCGCGGCCAGCGCGCCCAACGCGATACGAAACTTCATGATGGCCTCCCGGGTTTCCAGCGCCGGACGGCGCCGCGCGCGACATTAGCGCGAGCATGCACGAAGCGCACGCGCATAAGCGCCATGACGAAATGTTCAGGCGAGCGCCGCGGCGGGCTCAGGTGCGGTGATCACGAAGTCGTGCGGATCGGGATGACGCGTCCGCCACCAATAGCTGACGGTGAAGCCGGGCCAGATGGTCGAGTTGGTGCCGTTCTCATTCAGATACCAGCTGTGACAGCCGGATTGCCAGACCGTGCGGTCCATATCCTTTTTGAGTTTGGCGTTGAATTCCTGCTGGACGTTGCGGCGGACTTCCACTTCGAAGGCCCCCTCGCGGAAGAGCCAGCCCAGGCAATGCATCACATAGCGCACCTGCGCCTCGATCATGAAGATGATGGAATTGTGCCCGAGGCCCGTGTTGGGGCCGAGCAGGATAAAGAAATTGGGGTATCCCGCGACCGTGATGCCGTAATAGGCCTCGGCGCCGAAGCGCCAGTCATGTGCGAGCGTATGTCCGCCGCGGCCCACGATATTGATCTCGGCCAGCGGCTCGTTGGCGCGGAAGCCGGTCGCATAGATGAGCGTGTCGAATTCTCGCGGTTGTCCGTCGGCTGTGACGATGCCTTGCGCCGTCGCGTGATCGATGGACGCGGTGACAAGCGAGACGTTGGGGCGGTTGAAGGCCTGATAATAATCGTCGGAGATCAGGATGCGCTTGCAGCCGATCTGATAATCGGGCGTCAGCGCTTTGCGCAGCGCCGGATCGGGAATGGTCTCTTCCAGATAGTCGCGCGCGAATTTCTCCACGCGTTGCATCAGCTTGCGGTTTCCGAGGAAGCCCAGCGCGCGCATTTCCATGGCCGCGTAGATCACGCCGCGGAACAGCCGCTGCAGGCCGGGAATTGTGCGGAACAGTGTCTTCGTCCGCTCCGAGAAGCCGCGATCCATGCGCGGCAGAACCCAGGGCGGCGTGCGCTGGAAGAGCGTGAGCTGTTTCACCTGGCCTGCGATCGAGGGCACGATCTGGATCGCGCTGGCACCCGTGCCGATCACGCCGACGCGCTGTCCGGTGAGATCGGCGCTCTCGTCCCATTCGGAGGAATGGAAGGAGTGGCCCGCGAAACTCTCCAGGCCTTTGATCTTCGGATACGCGGGAAGGTGCAGCGCGCCGACACCCGAGACGAGCGCACGCGCGGTCGTCGTCTCGCCGTTCGCGAGCTTGATGCGCCAGACGTGACGGGCCTCGTCGAAGGCGGCGTCCGTTACCGCGGCGCCGTAGCGGATGTGCGAGGTGAGGTCGTATTTGTCGGCGCACGCTTTCATGTAGCGCCAGATTTCGGCCTGCGGGGAATAGCTCCGCGACCAGTCGGGGTTCTGCTCGAACGAAAACGAATAGAGATGCGAGGGCACGTCGCAGGCACAGCCCGGATAGCGGTTGTCGCGCCACGTGCCGCCGAGATCATGGGCCTTCTCGAAGATGCGGAAATTCGTCTGGCCTGCTTTCTTGAGCGCGATCGCCATGCACAGGCCGGAGAAACCGGCGCCCATGATGGCCACGTCCAATTCCGCGCGGGCGGGGCCGTGATAGGGTGCATTCATGGGGCGGGGCTTCCTGCGACGTCTGACTGACAATATGTCAACTTCGAGTGCCATGCGGAAGGCTGTGGGGAGGGCCGCGATTTTGGCGGCCATCATTGCCACGCCTGCGGCCGCACAGAGCGATCAGGCGCCCGAAACCGTCACCGTGACGGCAAGTCATCTGCCAAGCGCAGTGGGGCAGGCGGCGTTCTCGACCGTGGCCCTCAGCCAGGACCAGCTTGCCACCTACGACCAACTGGACGCGGCCCTGGAGCAGGTGCCGGGAGTCTCACTGTTCCGCCGCACCACGAGCCTCAGCGCCAATCCCACGACGCAGGGCGTCTCGCTTAGGGCCATCGCGCCGTCGGCCGCCAGCCGCGCACTGGTACTCCTGGACGGCGTTCCGCTCAACGATCCGTTCGGAGGCTGGGTGATCTGGAGCGCGCTGCCGCCCGAGGATATCGGCGGCGCCGACATCGTGCGCGGCGCGGGTTCGGGCCCCTATGGCTCGGGCGCGCTGACGGGCACGATCCTTCTCAGGGAGCGCGACAGCACCGATGGGATCTCCGAAGCCGACGTATCCGCCGGCAGCCTCGACACCTACAGGGCCGGTGCGTCGGGCGGCACCGAATGGGGACCGGTGAAGCTGTTCGCCAGCGGATCGGCCGAGCACACGAACGGCTGGATTCCCGTCGAGCCGGACAGCCGCGGGCCCGCCGACAATGACGTGCGCTTCAATGCGGGCTCCGCCTCGCTGCGCGGCGAAACCGATCTGGGTGGCGGCATCACGGCGACGGCGCGTGTCGGCTATTACGATCTCCTGCAGGGCGCGGGCCTCGTCGGCGCCGAATCGACGGCGCAGGGCGAAACGGCCAGCCTTACGGTCGCGCGCAAGGCCGAAGGCGACAGCATCGGCTGGCGCGTGCAGACTTGGCTGATCAACAGCAACCTCTCCAACATCTCTGTGTCGACGTCGAACACGCCGGTGCTGCAGGCGTCTACGACACCGGCGGACGATCAATACAAGACGCCGGCCCTGGGTTGGGGATGGAACGCCGCCGCCCTCGGCGCGCGCGGGAATTTCCGCTGGGAAGCAGGCGCGGATTTGCGCGACGACAACGGCCAGTCCTATGAGCTCTACAGCTTCAGCACGGCGCTCGACCACTATCTCGATGCGCGCCGGTCGGGCGGACAGTCGATCGTCACGGGCGTCTACGGCGAAGGCGCCTACGAATCCGGCGCGTGGCTCGCAACGCTCGGGGCGCGTCTCGACTATTGGGCGACGTCGCAGGGGCATCTTCTGCAGGACGTCATCGCGAGCGGCACCATTCTCACTGACACCGATTACGCCGGGCGCGACGGCACGGTGCCGACGGGCCGCGCCGGGCTCAAATACAGCTTCGACGACAGCGACAGCGAGTATTTGCGCGTTGCGGCCTATGCCGGGTTCCGCACCCCCACGCTCAACGAACTCTATCGTCCGTTCCGTGTCGGCAATGTCGTGACGAATGCGAATGCGGCACTGACGCCCGAGAAACTCGACGGCGTCGAAGTGGGTTGGGGCGGTACCACGGACATCGTCACCTGGAGCACGACCGGCTTCTGGAACACGCTGCACGATGCGGTCGAGAACGCGACGCTGACACCTTCGACATGCGCGTCGGGAAACGGGACTTGCGAGGAGCAGCGTCAGAACGTCGGCGAAATCGATGCGCTCGGCCTCGAGGCGGAAGCAAACGAAGCCATCGCGAGCGATTTTGCATTCCGCGAAGCCGTGGCGTGGACCGATGCGCGTGTGCATCCGGGCGCCGCCGCGCCGCTGCTGACGGGCAAGCGTCCCGCGCAGGCGCCGGGCGCCGTGATCACTGCCGGCGCGCATTGGGAGCCCATTTCGCCGCTGTCGTTCGATGCCGATCTGCGCTGGGTGAGCGCGCAATACGAAGACGACCTCAACACCATCAAGCTGGGATCGGCGCTGACGATGGATGTCCGGGCGGACTGGAGATTTGCGGACGGCGTTTCGCTCTACGGCAAGATCGACAACGCGCTGGACGCGAAAGTGGCGACCGGCAATACGACCGGCGTGATCAATATCGGCGCACCGCGAATTTTCGAAATCGGCGTGGAATACGCGGACTAGGTTCCACCAAGGGCGGCCGGCCCCCTTAACATACCAGTAATAGTGATCCAGCGCGCAGGCCGTCGCGTAATTGTCGTCATGAACCCGGCAAAACAACGTTTTTCCAGACGGGAAAGGCCCTTGGCGCGTCGCGGCCTGCGCCGGCGGCTCGGCCGGCGCACCTTTGCCGGGTCGGGCAGTCTCTGGATCCGCAGGGCGTCGGGTGATTTCGCATGAGCGTGAATCACCATCCCAATGACGAACTGCTGTGGACTTATGCCGCGGGCGTAAGCGAGCCGGCCGTGTCGCTCATGATCGCGACGCATTTGACCTATTGTCCCAAATGCCGGGCCGAGGTTTCGATTTTGGAATCGTTGGGCGGCCAGATGCTGCGCGATCTGCCCGCGGCGGCGCTCGATGCGCGCGCTCTGGAGACGGTGTTGGCGCGGCTCGACAGCGCGACCGTCGAGAAGCCGGCGGCGTCGATCAGGATCGCCAATCCCGTGCCGCGGCCGCTGCGTTCATTCGTCGGTGACGATCTCAATCGCGTGCGCTGGCGGCGCGTCACGCGGGGGTTGTCCTACCGGATGCTGATGAGGCGCGGCCGCACGCGTATCTATCTCACGAAATCGACGCCGGGCAGCGGCATCGGCCTTCACACCCATCACGGCAACGAGTTGACGCTGGTGCTGGCGGGCGGTTTCACCGACGAGATGGGCAGCTATGCCAAGGGCGATCTCGTTCTGACGACGCCCGAAATCCATCACACGCCGGTTGCCGACGACGACGGCGATTGCATCACGCTCGCCATGACCGATGCGCCGCTCAAATTCCGCAACGCCGGCGCCGGCCTCGTCGCACGGATTTTCGGCTTCTGAATCGCCGCCGGATACTCGCGAGAATTCAGTCCGACCACGAATTCGGCCAGAGGGCCCGCCAGATGCTGTCCTGCGGGTTCGGCACCGGCGCCGTCGGCGCATCCGGAATGGTGCCCGGCAGATATTGGGTCTGGTCTTTCGGATCTTCCGACCAGCCGCCGCCCATCGATTCGTAGAGGGCGACCACCGCCTGCGCATGCGCGAGCTTCGCCTGCGCGAGCGACGTTTCGGCGGCGAACAAGGTCTGCTCGGTGGTGATCACCGTGGTGATATCGACGATGCCTTCGCGGTATTGCAGCTCGGAAATGCGGAACGCATTCGCCGCCGACTTGACCTCGCGCTCAAGAGCTTCCTGCTCCTTGGCGTAGTTCGAGACTTGGCCGAGCGCCGTCTCCACGCTGCTGAAAGCGGAGATGACGGCCAGCCGGTACGAAGCCACCAGGCTCAGCTGTTCTGCCTTCGAGATATCGCTTTCGGCAAAGAGCTTTCCGGCATCGAACAGCGTCTGCAGCGCCGAGGCGCCCGCGCTCCATTCGAAGGTCGATGCGTGGAACAGCGTGCCTACCACGCTGCTTTCGGAGCCGGCGGAGCCCGTCAGGCTGACGGCCGGGAAAAACGCCGCCCGTGCGGCATCCACATTGGCGTGGGCGCTGGCAAGATTGGCTTCGGCTTCGGCGACGCTCGGATTGCGCAAAAGAAGCTCGGACGGCAGGCCGGGCGCCACCAGCGGCGATTTTATGCCATCCAGATTTTGCGCGGCGACATCGAAGCCCTCCGGCGCGCGTCCAAGCAGGATTGCGAGCGCCAGCAGTTGCTCGTGCTCCTGTTCCTTCAGGACCGGAATGTTCGCTTCCTGGCCCTCGACGACGGCTTCTTCCTGCGCCAGATCGAGCTCCGAGTCGGTGCCTGCCTTCAGCCTCTCCTGTGTGACCACGAGCACGCGCTTGGCGGCTTCGACGTTGTTTACGGCGATCGTGATCTGGTCGCGCAGTGCGAGTACGGAAAGATAGGTCGTGCCGACATCGGACACTTCCGTCAGTGCGACCTCTTCCTGCGCATAACGCTGGGCCTTCAGGGTCTGGACGGCGGCGCGCAAATTGTCCTGCGCAAGCCCCCATATGTCGGGAGACCAAACTCCGTTTGCGGTCAGGCTGAACGTGTTGAACGTGGGGCCCGTAACGCCTGGAAGGCTGACCGTCCGTCCCGTACCCGACGTCAGCGTGGATTGCTCACGTGTGGCCGAGGGGCTGAGCGTGATGGATGGAAACAGCGTCGAACGTTCGGCATTGGTCTGCGCTTCGGCCTGGAGGACGGCCGCGAAGGCGATGGCGATGTTGAGGTTGTTTTTTTCCGCGTCGGCGATCAGGCCGTCGAGCTCGGTGCTGCCGAAGCCGTGCCACCATTCCTTCTTGGGCCAGACATCGACCGCGGTGGGGATCGGGCTCGTAAATTTCGCGGGGATGTCGGTCGGCTTCAGCGCCTGGGGCACATCCGTTGCGCAGCCCGCGGCGGCAAAAGCGAGCACCATCACGGACGCCCGCGTTATCCATTTGGTCATGAGATCCACTCGCACACCGCCGCCCGCTCCGGATGGAACGGCGTCGGCCCTCTCATCTAATTAATACCTGAGCGCCCGAACGCAAGCACTTCGAAATGTAGGCAGCAGTTTCAAAGGCATACCGGGCTCGTAATTCCGTCCTGCGGGGCCCGCGGACCTGTGTCGATGGCGCAGGCGGCGGCCGAATGTCGCTGAATGCCCAATTTCGGCGAAACGCCTGCGTCGGTGGATAAAAGGACGGCCGGAGAAAGTCCCAGTTCGGGGTCTGGAAGCCCCTCCGGCCGTCCGCGCGTCCGTGCCCTTGATGGAGCGCCGATATGGGCACGGTCACGACTAGGGACGTAGGTCTCTTTAACAACGGCCAGCTGTCGCGTGGCCTACGTCGCAATTTCGTCGAAAGCGGATACCCCTTGCGTTCCTCCAGAAACGCCCAACGCCCAACATGATGGCCGGAATACCCTCTGCGCTCCCTGGGGCCGGACAATCCTTTTGAACGACGCCCGGTCCCATACGCGACAGAGATACAAGGCTCGGGGCGGCGGGCAAATGGTCGAGTTGTAACAAACTGTCGTCCTCCCACGAAAAGTCGCAAAGCTCGCGAACATGATTTTTCATTTATAAAAAAAGCGGCGCAAAACTGCGCCGCTTTGGCCACTGTTACTATGTGACTATTCAAGTCCCGTCGCTGTGGTGGCGCACGACCCTGAAGCGCGCCAGCTGAGAACTGGCCAGCGTGAAATCCGGCTCGATCTCCGTTGCCTTTTTGTAATCCTCGTAAGCGGCGCGCACATTGCCGAGCGCTTCCTGTGCCAGACCGCGGTCATAATAGGCGATCTGCGGCCGGTTCGCGCCCATGGCGATGCCCTTGTCGATGTCCTGCACCGCTTCGTCATAGCGCGACAGCACGATGAGCGCCGCGCCGCGATCGACATAGGCTTCACCGAGGTTGGGCTCCATCTCGATACCCTTGTCGTAATCGGCGATCGCCATCAACGGCTCGTCGAGGCGCGAATAGAGTATCCCGCGATTGACGAGCGTGGCCGCGCGGTCGCGCACCGGCAACGCCATCTGCTCGAGTGCGTCCGAGCACGCCTTGATCCCGTCTTCGGCATTGCCGCCGCCAAACTCGGCGGCCGCGTAACACGTATGCGCAAGTCCGTTGCCGAGCACGGTGACAGCGCCCTGCGCACTCTGAGACAGCAAAGACGCAACCCCCAACGCGATCATGGTCATGGAAGTCCCGCGAAGCATCTTGGATCTCCTCTCCATCAGGCCACGGAAGTTTCGCACCGGCGGCTTCCTCCGTCCACGGCGGCCTTGTCCCGGCTGCTGTCCCGAAGTGGTCCCGGAACGGCAGCAACGCCTGCGAATTCCAAGCGGGGTAAGGGTTTAGGACAAGGCCCAAAGCCTTAATCTTGCGCCGCCGGAATCACTTCGCCGTGAAGGATGATCGTTCATGAATTCGCCCTGGATATTGCCGATCCTGATGCTGTGCATTTCGAACGTGTTCATGACGTTCGCCTGGTATGGCCAGCTGAAATTTCCCGACGCGCCGTTGTGGCTGGTGATTCCGCTTTGCTGGGGCATCGCGCTCTTCGAATATTGCTTTGCGGTACCGGCGAACCGCATCGGCCAAACCGTGTATTCCGCGGCCCAGTTGAAGACGATGCAGGAGGTGATCACGCTCACCGTGTTCGCTGTGTTCTCGGTCACGTATCTGGGCGAACAATTGCGCTGGAATCATGCAATCGCTTTCGGCTTCCTCGTGTTCGCGGCCTATTTCGGATTCAAGAAATGAGCGTCAGGCCGCCCAGGGGTCCTGGCTGAAGTCGGAGACGGCGCGCAGCGGCACGCGCAACGCCGCATGCATGCCGAAATAGAGGACGACCGTCATCTGCCTGGATTGCGGATTCCATTCCATCTGGGGCGCGATGCCGCCCGGTTTGCGGAATACACGCCCGTCGAATTCCATGGGCCGCGGTGCCACCGAAGCCCAGCCCTGCACGAGTTCGTCCGTCAGATGCGCGCGCACGGTGGGCCGCTGGTCCGCGGGCGTCGCCAAAACGTCGAGGGCATTGGGCGCGCTCAAATAGATGTCGCCCTTGGGCGTAATCTCGAGCCTGACCACGACCATCTCGTCCGGTGCTTCGTAGACCCCTTCCCAGCGGCCGACAGGCGGCGCCTTCGTATTCGAACAGGCCGTCACCGCGACCAGGCAAATTATACCGGCAATGGCGGCCAACGCGGCGCGCATGGAATTTTCCTCAGGACGCACGAAGCGGCTCCGACACTTTAGTTACAACACGTTGACATTCGGTAACGCGACGAAAGCGCCCCTTGCGGGAAGCCCTACAACGTTGATAGGTCAATCGCTTAAGCCTCGGGGGATGGATGTGCCGTGAGCGATAGTGCCGACGAATTGCCCAAAGGATTTCTTGCCGAGGCCCTGGGCCGCATCAAACCGTCGCCGACAATTGCCGCGACGCAGAAGGCACGCGACCTGAAGGCCGCCGGCAAGGACGTCATCGGCCTGGGCGCGGGCGAGCCCGATTTCGACACGCCGGACAACATCAAGGAGGCCGCCGTCGCCGCCATCCGCCGCGGCGAGACGAAATACACGGCCGTCGAAGGCATCCCCGAATTGCGCGCGGCGATCTCGAAGAAGTTCAAGCGCGAGAACGGTCTCGATTACAAACCCTCGCAGTGCTTCGTGTCGCCCGGCGGCAAGAACGTGCTCTACAACGCGCTGATGGCGACGCTGAACAAGGCCGACGAGGTGATCATCCCGTCGCCCTACTGGGTCAGCTACCCCGACATCGTCCTGCTTGCCGGTGCCAAGCCGGTCATCGTCGAGACCAGGATCGAAGACGGTTTCCGGCTGACGGCAAAGGCGCTCGACCGCGCTATCACTAAGCGGACGAAATGGCTGATCTTCAATCAGCCGTCCAATCCCACCGGCGCCTGCTACACGCGCGAGCAACTCAAGGAACTGACGGACGTGCTGCTCAAGCACCCGCATGTCTGGGTGCTGACGGACGACATGTACGAGCATCTTGTCTATGGCGGCTTCGAGTTCACGACCATCGCGCAGGCCGAGCCCAAGCTCTATCCGCGCACGCTGACCATGAACGGCGTCTCCAAGGCCTATGCCATGACGGGCTGGCGCATCGGTTATTGCGGCGGTCCGGAGCCGCTCATCAAGGCGATGGCGAAGCTGCAGTCGCAATCCGTCTCCAACGCATCTTCGATCGCGCAATGGGCGAGTGTGGAAGCACTCAACGGGCCGCAGGATTTCATCCCGAAATTCCAGAAGATCTTCGAAGAGCGCCGCGATCTCGTGGTCTCGATGCTCAACCAGTCGTCCGGCATCGAATGTCCGACGCCGGAAGGCGCGTTCTACGTCTATCCTACAATCCGCAAGCTGATCGGCAAGAAGTCGCCGTCGGGCAGGAAGATCGCCACCGACGAGGATTTCGCGAACGAACTTCTGGAGCAGGAAGGCGTGGCCGTCGTGCATGGCGCGGCATTCGGGCTTTCGCCGTTCTTCCGCATCTCTTACGCGACCTCCAACGCGGCGCTGGAAGAAGCGTGCCGGCGCATCCAGAGGTTCTGCGGCAACCTGCGTTAGGCATTCGCAGAGGATTGTCTGGCCCAGGCTCTTGCCAAGCGCCCGATCCGGCGCGAGCATCCCTTTGCGGGGCGCGTGACGCGACCCAGATGTAAGGCCGCGCCCGCCGCGCCTCGGCCCTTTCGGGCTTCGAAGGCGCATGAACATGCCAAGAAAAAATGGAGGAAACGGGCCACGCGCAGTGGCCTTGGTGGGACCCTACGGCAGCGGCAAGACGACGTTGCTGGAGAGTCTTCTCGCGGTCACCGGCGCGATCCCGCGCAAAGGCAGCATCGTCCAGAAGAATACGGTCGGCGACGGCTCGCCGGAGGCGCGGGCCCGCCAAATGAGCGTCGAAGTCAATTGCGCGACGACAAAATATCTCGATGAAAATTTTACGTTTCTCGATTGTCCGGGTTCGATCGAGTTCCTGCAGGAAACGCTGAACGTATTGCCGGGCGTGGACTCGGCGATCGTCGTCTGCGAGCCGGAAGCGGCGAAGCTGCAGATGCTGAAGCCCTATCTCAAGCGGCTGGGCGATCTCGGCATTCCCCATTTCCTGTTCGTCAACAAAATCGACAAGGCGACGGGCGCGCTGCGCGACCTGCTCGTCATGCTGCAGGACGTGAGCGACAAGCCGTTCCTCCTGCGCCAGATTCCCATCTGGGAGAGCGGCGTCGTGACGGGCTTCGTCGATCTGGCGCTCGAGCGGCCATATGTCTATCGCGCGCATGAGCCTTCCGAGCTTATCGCGCTCGAAGGCGACGTGAAGGAACGCGAGAAGGAGGCGCGCTTCCAGATGCTGGAAAAGCTCGCCGACTATGACGAGCACCTGATGGAGGAATTGCTGTCCGATATCGAACCGCCGCGGGACGAAGTCTGCGACGATCTCCGCCGCGAACTCGCGGAAGGTCTGGTCGTGCCCGTGCTGATCGGTTCGGCCGAACGCGACAACGGCGTGCGGCGTCTCTTGAAGGCGCTGCGCCACGAAGTGCCGGACGTGGCGCAAACCGCGGCACGCCTCGGCTTCGAAGAGGACGGCGAAACGCGCGTGCAGATCCTGAAGACCTATCATTCCTCGCATGGTGGCAAACTGAGTTTGGGGCGCGTGCTGTCGGGCGACCTGAAGGACGGCACCGTGCTCCATCGTCCCGACGGCGATGACGCGCGTGTCGGCGGCATCTTCGCGCTGCGCGGCGATGCCCAGACGAAACTCGCCGAAGCGAAAGCCGGCGATACGGTGGCGCTGGGGCGGCTCGAAGGCGTGGCGACGGGCGAAACGCTCAGCGACGCCAAATCGGGCGAAGCCGCCAGGGTCGAGATCGAGCAGCTGAAGCCCGTCTATAGCCTCGCCATCGAAGCGACCGATCGCAAAGACGAAGTGAAGCTGACCGCGGCCATCGCCAAATTGCGCGAAGAAGATCCGTCACTGGGCTTCGTTCAGGACGCGGAGCTTCACGAGATGTCGCTGACGGGGCAGGGCGAGATTCACCTGAAGGTCGCCGTCGAGAAACTCGAATCCAAATACGGCCTGAAGCTGCGCACGCACGCGCCGCATGTGCCGTACAAGGAGACGATCCGCAAGGGCACGAGCCAGCGCGGGCGTCATAAGCGGCAGACGGGCGGACACGGCCAATATGGCGACGTGGTCGTCGAGATCAGGCCATTGCCGCGCGGATCGGGCTTCGCCTTCGTCGACAAGATCGCGGGTGGTGTCGTGCCGCGGCAATGGATTCCGTCGGTGGAGAAGGGCGTCGTCGAATACCTTAAGACGGGCCCGCTTGGTTTCCCCGTCGTCGACGTATCGGTGACGCTGGTCGACGGTTCGTATCACTCCGTCGATTCCTCGGACGCGGCGTTCCAGATGGCGGGCCGCATCGCGATGCAGGAAGGCATGCCGGACTGCGCGCCGGTGCTGCTCGAACCCATCATGCGCGTGCGAATCCACGTTCCCAATGACGCGACCGCGAAAGTAAATGCAATCGTCAGTGGGCGGCGCGGACAGCTGATGGGCTTCGATGTGCGCGACGGCTGGAAAGGCTGGGACACGATCCAGGCGCAGATGCCGCATTCGGAGCTGCACGGTCTGATCGTCGATCTGAGATCGCTCACGCAGGGCGTCGGCACATTCGAGACGGAGTTCGATCACCTGGCCGAACTGACCGGCAAACTCGCCGATCACATCGTCGCCGCCCACAAGACGGCCGCGTAGCGCGCCGATCCAAAGTTAAGTGTCATTCCCGCTTTCGCGGGATGACACTTTTTGGTTACGCGGATTTCATACGGAATTTTAGCGAAAATACGGCGCGCTTCGCGCGCCCCTTGTTTGATTGGTGCGAGGCGTTTGCCGGCTCTATGAGAAAAATTTTAGCGAAGGGGCGCCTCGCACCCGGGGGGAGAGTGCGAGGCGGCGAAGTAAAATCCTTCGCTAGGGTTCGCCAACGTGGGGGGAACGTGGCGACGAAATGGAAATAGTCACATTGGCCGGGAGATTCAACAGGCGGCCTTCACAAGACTGTTATTTCAAAAACGCCAGTCTTTCGCTGCCCGGACAAGGAAATCCCGGAAAGCCGCCACGCGCTTCGACTGGCGCAAAGCGTCGCAGTAAACGAGGTGGGCATCGAACGACGGCCCCTCGACACCGGGGAAAAGCTGCACGAGGTTCGGGTTCCCGTGCGTGAGATAGTCGGGCAGCGCCGCGATGCCGGCGCCGGCCTCGCAGGCTTTCAGGATGCCCGTGATGTTGTTGATACGCAGCGCTTTGCCGCAGCCGTCCGGCGCCATCCGGCGCGCGGTGTCGAGCAGCCAGTTGACGTCGCGGATTTCGGGCGCCGCCGTCTCGCCATATACGATCACCGTATGCTTCACGAGGTCCTCGAAAGTGTCGGGCGCACCCATGCGCGCGATATAATCCTGCGACGCATACGCGTGGTAATGCACGGTGAAGAGCTTGCGCTGGATCAGGTCCGCCTGCACCGGCGCGCGCATGCGAAGCGCGATGTCGGCCTCGCGCTGGGCCAGATCGAGCTCGCGATCCTCCAGGACGAGATGCACTTGCAGCTCGGGGAATTCGCGCAGGAATTCGTTGAGCCGCGGCATCAGCCAGTAAATGCCCAAGCCGTGGCTGGAGGTGACTTTCAGCGAACCGCGCGGCGCCGACTGCGCGTTCTTCAGGGCCTCTTCCGCTTGGCCGAGGCGCGCCAGCACGTCGGAGACGGCGCCGTAGAGAAGCTCGCCTTCGTCCGTGAGGGTCAGTCCGCGCGCGTGGCGCTGAAACAGCGGCGTGAGGATTTCTTCTTCGAGCGCGCTGATCTGGCGGCTGACGGCTGACTGGCTGAGCGCGAGCATCTGGCCGGCATGGGTGAAGCTGCCCGCAGAGGCGACTGCGTGGAAGATGCGAAGCTTGTCCCAATCCATATCCGGTCCCCGATACGCGGGCGGCTAATGCCGCCCGGCCAAAAAGCGCTCGGCCTCGAGCGCCGCCATGCAACCCATTCCGGCCGCGGTCACGGCCTGACGAAACACCTTGTCCTTCACGTCACCCGCGGCGAACACGCCGGCGACGCTGGTGCGCGTCGAATCCGGCGCCGTGCGGATGTAGCCCTCGTCGTCCATGTCGAGCTGGCCTTTGAAGAGCGCCGTCGCGGGCGAGTGTCCGATGGCGACGAAGAGTCCGTCTATGGCGAGTTCGGATTTCGCGCCGGTCGCGTGATTTTTGAGGCGCACGCCCGTGACGGAGGAGGGGTTGTGCGAACCCAGCACGTCCTCGACGACGGTATCGTAGAGAATGGAGATCTTCGGATGCGCGGCGAGGCGCATCTGGTTCGTCTTGTCCGCGCGCAGTTCGTTGCGGCGATGGATCAGCGTCACCTTGTCTGCGAAATTGGTGAGGAACAAAGCCTCCTCGACGGCCGTGTTGCCGCCGCCGACGACGGCCACGTTCTTGCCGCGGAAGAAAAACCCGTCGCAGGTCGCGCAGGCCGACACGCCGAAGCCTTTGAACTTCTCTTCCGAGGCAAGACCCAGCCAGTTCGCCTGTGCGCCGGTGGCGATGATCAGCGTTTCGGTGCGATAGCGCGTGCCGGAATCACCTTCGAGCACAAAGGGACGGCGGCCCAAATCGACCGAAGCGATCATGTCCTGCACGAGGCGCGCGCCGACATGCTCGGCCTGCGCCTGCATCTGTTCCATGAGCCACGGGCCCTGAATCGCGTCGGCGAATCCCGGATAGTTTTCGACTTCGGTGGTGATGGTGAGCTGACCGCCCGGTTGCAATCCGGCAATCATCACGGGCTTCAGCATGGCGCGCGCCGCGTAAATCGCCGCTGTCGCGCCGGCCGGTCCACTTCCGAGAATGATCACTTTTTCGTGCAACGAACCGTCGTTTGACATGGCGCCCCTGAAACCTCGTCCGGGACGCTCTAGCCGCAAGCGGCCCCCATCGGCCTTCATATCGGAACCCGTCACGAAAAGGTCAAGCGCGTGCGGGAAAGCCTCTGTTGACAAGGTTTTCGTCGCCTTCGCGGTCGGCGGCTTTCGCAATTGTCGCGCGGCGCGATTCCGGGATTGACGCGCGGTTTTTTCCTTTGTGCGGAAATTCCCGTCCGGGCGCGGGGTTTTGGGAAATTTTATTGCGCGGGCGCCGGGGCGGGGTCTAGAGTGCCGCCGCCTTTCTCACCCCGAGATTCCCATGGAGCATCACAAGCTCGACGCGATCGACCTCCGCATTCTCTACGAGCTTCAGGAAAACGGACGCATCACCAATGTCGAGCTTTCACGGCGGGCGAAGATTACAGCGCCGCCATGTTTGCGGCGTATGCGCGCGTTGGAAAAAGCGGGCTACATCAAGGGCTATCACGCCGATCTCGACTCGAAGTCGCTGGGCTTCGAAGTCACGGGTTTTGCCTTTGTGGGCCTCTCCAGCCAGGCGGAGGCGGATTTGCGGCGCTTCGAGGAGCAGGCCCGCGCCTGGCCGCAGGTCCGCGACTGCTACATGTTGTCGGGCGAGGTCGACTTCCTCCTCAAATGCGCGGCGCACGATCTCTCGGCCTTCCAGACCTTCATCACCGAAACGCTGACCGCGGCGAAGAACGTCGCGAGCGTCAAGACGGCGCTCGCCATCCGCGCCAGCAAGCACGCGCCCGGCATCCCGCTCGAAGTGAAATAACCGCTGCGGCTGTTTTGCGTCCCTTCCGACATTT
>Ga0335074_10000691_pt1 | contig 46958 bp, 24 predicted proteins | sample Lox_Sample_23_FD_206715 | JGI IMG/M metagenome (GOLD analysis project Ga0335074, IMG submission 206715) | Soil microbial communities from Loxahatchee National Wildlife Refuge, Florida, United States - Lox_Sample_2.3 | ecosystem: Environmental > Terrestrial > Soil > Wetlands | place: USA...
GCCCCGGAATACCAGGCCACCACCACCCAGGTCTGCGGCCTGTACCCGTACGTCGCCGGGTCGGGAACTCCCGCCGCTGGCACGCCGGTTGGCCGCCACCAGCTCTGGGGCGAAGTCGTCTGCCTGGACCCGCTGGCCTGGCTGCGCGCCGGGCTGGTCACCAACCCCGGGGAGTTCGTCCTCGGCCAGCCCGGCGTCGGCAAATCCACGCTGATCAAGCGGCAGATTACCGGCGCCGTGGCGACCGGCACCCGGGTCTTGGTCCTCGGTGACACCAAGCCCGACTACACCATGCTGACCGAGTACCTGGGCGGGCAGGTGATCCGGATCGGCCGGGGGCTGGATCGCATTAACCCCTTGGACGCCGGGCCGCTGGGCGCAGCGCTGCACCGCATGTCCGGCCCCGACGCCCAGGCGCTGCGCTGGGAAGTCCGGTCACGGCGGCTGTCGCTGCTGATGGCCCTGTGCACCCTGGTCCGGGGAACCGCCATCACCAATGCCGAGGAAGTCATCCTCGGCCGGGCCATCGACCTCCTGGTCGAACGGTCCCCGGCAGCACAGCCGACCATCACCGACGTCCTCGATGTCCTGGAGAAAGGCCCGGACACCGTGCGCGCCGCCGCCCGCACCGACACCCCAGCGGCGTTCCAGGACCGGGCCGCCGACTTGATTTTCACGCTCGATTTGTTGTGCACTGGCTCGCTGGCGGGGGTGTTCGACGGCCCCACTACCCGGCCGATCGACCTCGATGCTCCCGCGGTCTCCGTCGATATCAGCCGCGTCGGTGCGGCTGGCGACAAGTTGCTGACCGCCGCAATGCTGTGCACCTGGGCGTACGGGTTCGGCGTGGTTGACGCTGCTGCCGCGCTCGCCGACCAGCAGATCGCCCCCCGCCGCTCCTACATGGGCGTGATGGACGAGCTGTGGAGGGCATTGCGCGGCGCGCCTGGCCTGGTCGAATACGCGGACAGCCTGACAAGGTTGAACCGCGCCAAGGGCATGTCCAGCGTGATGATCACCCACTCCCTAGCGGACCTGGACGCGCTGGCTACCGAGGAGGACCGGGCCAAGGCCCGCGGGTTCATCGAGCGGTCCGCGATCACCGTCATGGGCGGCCTGCCGCCCCGCGAACTCGCCCGCGTCCACGAGATCACGCCGCTGACCGGGCCAGAGATAGAACTGGTCACCTCCTGGTCCGCGCCGGACTCCTGGCAGCCCGGCGCCCGGCACCCCGGCAGGGGAAAGTACCTGATCAAGGCGGGTGAGCGATTGGGCATCCCAGTCGAACTCAGCCTCGTCGGCGCCGAATACGCCCTCTATGACACCGACCAGGCCATCCGCGCCAGTCACCGCGGCGGCGACCCGTTCAGGACCATGACATGAGCCGGGCACTGGGGCCACGGCCCCCGCTGGCCGCCGGCAATGCCGCCCTCGCCTGGACCCTGATCATCATCTTCTGGGGACTGGCCGGCCTGGCCTGGCTGGCGTGGGCCGCCGCACGGCTCGCCGCCCTGGCCGCCGGCCACGGCCATGTCCCGCCGTTCGGCACGCGGTGGATATCGGCCCTGGTCCACGCCCGCGCCGCGCAGGCGTGGCCTGGCGTTCCCACGCTGCTGGTCGCCGCCGCGGGCGCCATCCTAGCCGCTGTCCCGGCCGCGGTCACGGTCATCGCGTGGCGGATCATCGCCCGCCATTCCACCAGGCCCGGCGATCCGGTCGCCGCACTCAGCCGGGACCGCTCCGTTCGCCAGCTCGCGCAGTCCCCGTCCGCCGAGCAGGGCATCCGGCTGCGGCCCTCGCTGGCCAGCACCCGGCCCGCCCGCCTGGCCACGGCCGATATCGGGCTGCTGCTCGGCCGGCTCAAGCAGCCCGCGGGCGACGGCCCGGAGCTGTTCGCCTCCTGGGAAGACACGCTGGTCGCATTCTTCGGCCCCCGGTCAGGCAAGACCACCTCGCTCGGCATCCCGTACGTCCTGTCAGCGCCCGGTCCGGTCGTGGCCACCAGCGTCAAAGCCGACCTGTGGGCCGCAACCGCCGAGCTGCGCGCCGCGTCCGGCTCACGGATCTGGGCGTTCGACCCGCAGGCGATCACCGCCGCCGGGCAGCGGTTCTGGGTCAACCTGCTGGCCTGGATGACCAGCGTCGAAGTAGCCCATCGCCTGGCCGGCCACTTCGTGCTCACTATCGACGACAGCACGAAAAAGGACATCTGGGGGCCGGCCGCCCAGGAACTGCTGACCAGCCTGCTGCTGGCCGCTGCTGCCTCGGGCCGCACGCTGCACGCGGTGTCCCGCTGGCTGGACGACCCGGCCACGCCCACCCCCGCCGAGCTGCTGGACGACGCCGGGTACCAGGCACTGGCATCGGCGCTGCGCGGCGCGCAGATGGGCGCCCCGGAAACCAGGGACGGGATCTACCAGACGGCCAGGACTGCGGCGCAATGCCTGCACGACCCGCAGATCATGGCCTGGGTCACCCCACCCAAAGACGCCCGCATGCCTGTCTTCGACCCGGCCCGGTTCGCGCTCACCCGCGACGCGCTGTACCTGGTCACCGAATCCCGGTCGGCGGCATCGCCGCTGATCGCCGGGATCACCGACACGGTCATGCGCGCCGGCCGGCGCCGCGCCGAGCAGGCCGGCGGGCGCCTGGACCCGCCCATGGTCCTGGTCCTGGACGAGGCGGCCAACATCTGCAAGATCAGCGACCTTCCTGACTTGTACTCCCACCTCGGCAGCCGGGGCATGATCCCCGTGACAATCCTCCAGTCGTACGAGCAGGGCGAGTCGGTCTGGGGAACGCAGGGCATGGCCGCCCTGTGGGGATCGGCGACCAAGAAGCTGATCGGCGCGGGCGTCGACTCGCCCCGGCTCACAAGAGACGTCGCCGTCCTCGTCGGCCACCACGACGTACCCGTCCGGTCGGTCTCCGTCGGCGACGGCCGGGCCAGCGAGCAGATCTCCTGGCAACGGCGCTTGATCTTGGAAGCCGCCGACATCCGGTCCATCGAGCGGGGCAGCGCGCTGCTGCTCGCCAGCGGCGTACGCCCCGCCCTGCTCGACCTGCGCCCTTGGACCGCCCGGCCCGACGCCGCGCGCATCGACGCGGCACGACTGCGCGCCGAGGCGGCCATCCAGCGCGCCGCCCAGGCCGGCGCCCCTGGCAGCCTGCCAGTGTCCGGCAGCCGAGGGCAGCCTCACGCCCACACCGCAGGGACAGCCTCATGACCGCTGACCTCGTGCTGCCCCCGCCCGCCGCGGACGGCGACGAGCCGCCCGGCCCTCTGTACGCCAGCGTCCAGGACTGGGTCACCGCGCACTTCCTGCCCATGTACCGCCGGCCCATCGGCGGGGAGTACCGCTGGTGCCAGCAGTGGTGGCGGCACGCCGAGGCGATCACCCGGCTCACCGCCTTGTGGCAGTCCTGGGAAGCCATGCGCCTCCAGCCCGGCACCGGAACCGCCAACTGGCTCCGCGACCACCTTGACCACCAGCTCCCCATCCTGCTCAGCCGCAGCGGCCCGTTCGCCCAGTGCTCCCCGGACGAGCACATCGAGCCCCGCCCCGCCACAGCCGAGCCGCCGCCACCCGGCTGGTGGGACACCGACGGCACCGCCGATGACGAGGACACCGACGGCGCCCGGTCCCTGGCGCTGCCCTCGCCCGGCCCCGCCGCCCCGCCCGGCCCCGGAACCACGGACACGCAGCACGACGGCCGGCCGGAGAACGGCCATGAGAGCACCTGACCGCCCGCCCCGGCCCCGGCGCAGCCAACCCGGCAGCCCCAGGCCACCGGCCACGGCACCCCGCGAACCCCCGTAGAAGAAAGCAGGCCAGATCATGACCACACCCAGCAGCCAGGCGGGCACCCAGCCCGCGCAGAGCACGCCCGCCGAAGCCCTGCGCGCCGCAGCCGACTTCATCGAGTCCAGCGGCCCGCGCAGCGGAGTGATCGTCGCATGCAGCGCCGGGGGCGTCCGCATCCGCCTCACAGAACCCTACGGAGATGCCGCCGCCCGGCGCGCGATCGTCACCAGGCTGGCCAGGCTCATCGGCGGCACCGTGCGGCAGGAGGACGAACGTGACTTCGCGATGGCGGACCTGCGGGTCAACGGCGCCATCGGCAGCCTGCGCGCGGTGGTATCGACCGGCGTGGATGTGCGGCGGACCAGGCCGCGCACCGGAAATGGCCGGCCGCTCGCCGAGGCGCCCGGCGGCCAGATCACCGCAGTGCCCGGCAAGCTCCCCGACGACTGGCGCTGGGTTACCGAACTCGACCCGGAACCCAGGCGCGCATCACCCCGGAAGCAGCGCAACGCGGCTCCCGCGCTGCCCATAGCCGAAGCCCCCGCGCTCGCCGCCCGCGACTGCCCGCCGCTGACCGGTAAGGCCCTCCAGGCTGCTGCCCGGCAGGAGCAGGCCATCACCGCGCAGCCTGCCCGGCCCAGCAGCACGGCCCGCCGGGCGCCAGCACAGCCACCGTGGTAGCGGGCAACGGGGAGGCATCGGCTTCATGCCTGTCCAGGATTCTCTGTGGGGCGCAGCAGATAATGACGACGGAGGTACCAGCAATGAACCACTACGGCGAGCAGGCCCTGCGGCACTGGCGCCGGCACCTGCCGATCAGCCACAGCAAGCTGGAGAATCCGGCCAGGTTCTTCACGGACCTGGGCGCGCAGGCGGAAGCGGAGATCGAGGACCGGTACCTGCGGTACGCGGGGCCGGAGATACCCGGGGAGAGCGCGGAGGACAAGCAGGAGCGCCTGACCCAGGCGATGGACCGGGCGACCGAGGAGGTGTACGCGGAACTGGTGACCCCGAGCCCAGCCAGCCAGGGCGAGCCGTCCGCGGACCCGGACCCGGAGATTCCCCCGGCGAGCTAGCCCCGCGGTACCCCTGGGCTCCGGTTCCCGACGGCGGCCCGCGTTTCCGCCCGGCCGGGATCGGGGAGCTGGCCCCCTCGGGCGCCAGGGCGCGCATCCAGGCCAACCTCGAAGCGCTGTCGGTCGCCGTCGGCATCGTCATCGACGGCGACCCGCTGACGGCCGAGGCGCAGCAGGTGATGGGCCGCTACGGCGGATGGGGCGCCGCCGACGCCGTCTTCGCCCCCGGGCCCGGCGGCAACGACCTGCGCGACCGGGAGCGGTTGCGCGCCGTCCTGGCCCGGCTGGGCGGCAGCGCGGAAGCGGGCGAGCGGCTGTTCCGCTCAGCCGGGCTGACCGTCCTCAACGCCCACTACACCGACCCCATGCTGGTCGGCGCGATCTACCAGACACTGGCGACGCTGGGCCTGGACCAGGGGACGGTCGTCGAGCCGGGTGCCGGCTCGGGCCAGTTCGCAGCGTTCGCCCCTGGGGGCATCCGCATCACAGGAGTCGAGCTTGACACGGCAACAGCCCTGATCGCCCAGCTCCTGCACCCGGACGCCGAGATCCTCACCGGCTCGGTCTCCGACCCGCGTTTCGCCCGTGTCCGCGACCAGTCCGCCGCCCCCGTCCGCGTCCCGCGCGACACCGCGGACGGTTTCGTGGGCAACGTCCCCTTCAGCGACGTGAAGTGGCCGGATGAGGTGCTCAACCCCGGAACCAGGTTCTCCCTGCACGACCACGCGATCAGGTGGGGTGTCACCCGGGTAGCGCCCGGGGGCCTGTGCGCCTTCATCACTAGCCGGTACACCGCCGATACGGTTAATCCCCGCTTCCGGCGCACCCTGGCCGGCGAACTGGACCTGATCGGCATGGTGCGCCTGCCGTCGACCGCGCACAAGCGGATGGCCGGGACTCCCGTGGTCACCGATATCATCATCGGCCGGCGGATCGCCGACGGCGAGCGCCCTCTCACCGGCCCGGAAACCTGGGAGCAGTCCCGGCCGCTGGCCATCCCCGGCAGCAGCCAGCCCGCCCGCGTCAACACCTACTTCCACCACAACCCCCGGCACATCCTCGGCACGCTCCAGGCCGGCGGGATGTACCGGGCCGGCGACTTCACTGTCGCCCCCAGCGGGGACCTCGAGCAGCAGCTCGGCGCAGCGCTCGGCGAGATCGCCGGCCGTGCCCTGGCGGCCGGGCAGCGGCACGAGCCGCGTCCGGCTGCCCGCCCGGTCATCGAGATCCTGTCCCGCCGGCCTGACGGCACGATCGCCGCGAAACCGGACGGCACCTTCACCCAGGTCGTCCACGGCCAGGACGTGCCGCTGGTCATCAGCAGCGAACGCGAAGCCGACCAGACCCGCAAGCTCGTCGCCCTCGCCGAGGCCCGCAGCACCCTGATCAGGGCCGAAGCCTCCTGCCCGGAAGACACCGACGAGATCGACGCGATGCGCTCGCGCATGGGAGAGCTTTACGACGCCTACACCGCCGCGTACGGCCCGATCGGGCGGTTCACTACCCGGACCGTCACCTATCACGTCAAGACACTCGAAGGCGTCCTCGACCGGCTCGACTTCAGCAGGAAAGACGTGCCCGACCCCGAGGTCATGCTCCTGGAGGCATACCTCGGCCGCGACGCGCTGACCCGGATCGTGCGGTCGGCCGCAGACCCCGGGCAGACGCGGCACAGCACCCGCAAGGACAAGCACGGCGAGACGGTCACCGTGGCCACCCAGCTCGTCGAGACCGCCAAGGTCCGAGCGGCACTGATGGCCGCACTGGCCCAGGTCCCGCAGGGCGCAGACGCCGAGGCCCTCACCGCCACCTTCAGCGAGCGGATGAGCCGGATCGAGACGGGAGAGCAGCGCACCCGGCTGATGCCCGCCGCCTTCCGCTCCGACCCGCGCCGCCCGGCCGTCGAAGCCCTCGAAACCTTCGACCCGGTCACCCAGACCGCCACGAAAAAGCCCGTGTTCTCCCGGCGCACCGCCATGCCTCACCGGATGGAGCTGGGCGCCGACACACCGCAAGAGGCCCTGGACCTGGTGCTCATCCACCGCCGGCGCGTGGACCTCGGCGAGATCGCCCGGCTCCTGGGCACCGACCAGGCCGACGCTCGTGCTCAGCTCGGCACCCTCGTATTCCACGACCCGGCCACCGGCGACCTCGTTGCTGGGGGCGAGTACCTGTCGGGGAACGTACTCGAGAAACTGGCCGCCGCACGCACGGCCGCCGCCGGCGACCCGGAACGCTACACCGCCAACGTCGAAAGCCTCCAGGCCGTCCAGCCGCCCGCGCTGGCCGCCGAGGACATCCAGGCCCGGCTCGGCTCTGCGTGGCTGAGCCGGGAGATCGTCCAGGAGGGACTTCGCTACGTCCTGGAGGACCCGCGGCTGACCGTCATCCACCCTGGCGGCTCGGAATGGAAAGTGGATTCGCGCACCGCCCGCAACTCCCGCGCGCAGGACACCTACGGAACCAGCGACTGGAACGCACTGGGCCTGGCCGGGGCACTGCTGACCAACGCCTCGATTACGGTGCGCCGCACCACCATCGACCCGGTCACCGGGGCCGAGAAGAGTTACCGCGACGACGCCGCTACCCTGTTCGCCTTCCGCAAGGCTCAGCGCCTGGACGCAGACTTCGTCTCCTGGCTCTGGTCGGACCCCGACCGCGCGGACGAATGCGTGCGCCTGTACAACAGCGCCTACAACAACCAGGTCAAACGCGTCTGGGACGCCTCCCCCTTCTACATCCCGGGCCTGGCGCCTGGCATGAAGCTCCACCCGTTCCAGAACGCCATGGTGCGCCGCCTGCACACCGAGAGCGGCATGGCCGCGTGGGTGGTCGGATCGGGCAAGACCGAGCTCGGTATCACTGCGGCGATGGAAGGCGCCCGGCTGGGCCGGCACCGGCTGACCGCGATCGTGACCCCGGCCAGCCTGGTCAACCAGTGGCGCGACCGGATCTACCGCACCTTCCCCGAAGCCAGAGTGCTGGTCGCCGACGACGACCTGCGCGGCCGCAAGGACGCCCGGGAAGTATTCACCGAGTGCGCCGCCTCGGGCGACTACCAGCTGGCCATCACCCCGTACGAGTTCTTCGGGTCCCTCCCGCTGTCCGCCGACGCGGCCCGCGCGTCGGTCGATGAGGAGATCGACAAGCTCACCCGCTACGCGCAGGAGGCCACCGCCCAGGGCGACAGATACACCGCCAAAGAGCTCCAGGGCAAGATCGCGAAACTGGAGGCGAAATACTCCGCGGCGGTCAAGGCTTCCGGCGGCGCGGCCGGGTTCACCGACGCCGGCATTGACTCGGTCGTGGTCGACGAGTGGCACAACTTCCGGCGCATCAGGCGCGACTCCAACAACCGCCTGCTGGCCATGCCCGGCTCCGGCCGGGCCAACCACATGCTGGCGGTGTTCGACTACCTGCGCAAGCACCACCCCGAAGGGCTGCGCCTGGGACTGAGCGGCACCCCGCTGGAGCAGTCGATCGCCGACGCGTGGGCCGCCATGCGCTTCTTCACCCCCGAGCGGCTCAAGGAACTCGGGCTCGAAGAGTTCGACGCGTTCCTGACCACCTTCGGGCGCACCGAGCCGCGCCGCGAACCGACCCCCACCGGCAGCGGCCTGCACGTGCGCGAACGGCAGGCGGACTGGTTCAACCTGCCCGACATGCGCCGCACCCTGTGGGACCCGTTCGCCGACGTGGTCCGCCGCGCCGACCTGGGACTGAACCTGCCCCGCCTGGCCGGGGGCCGCCCGCAGACCCACGTCCTGCCCCAGACCCTGGGCCAGGCGCACATGCAGGCGGATATCGACAGCCGCTACGAGATGTTCAAGGCCGGCGACCGCGACGGGGACAACCACATCCTCAAGCTGATGGACCAGGCCGGCAAGAACGCCCTTCACCCGCGCATGCTCGGGATAGAAACCGACGGGAAGATCAAGCTTGAGGTCTGGGCCGACGACGCCGCCACCTGGTACCACGCGAGCAAGGACACCGGCTTCCTCGACCGCGATGGCAACCCGCACCCGGTGCCCGGCGCCCTGCGCATGGTCGCGTGCGAACTGGGCGTCCCCGACCCTGCCAAGCCGAACGCGTGGTCGGTCTACAGCGAGATGCGCTCGCTGCTCGCCGCCCGCGGCGTCCCCGCCGACGCTATCCGCTTCGCCCAGGACGCCGACAGCGACCGGAAGAAAGCCGCGCTGTGGGAAGACGCGCGCACCGGCCGGTGCAACTTCGTGATCGGCAGCGCCCAGACCGCCGGCACCGGGGTCGACGTCCCCGACCGGCTCCAGGTCCTGGACTACATGACCTTGTCGTGGAACCCGACCCAGTTCGAGCAGTGGCTCGGGCGGATCGTGCGCCAGGGCAACCAGAACCCCGAGGTAGCAGCGCACGTGTGGGCGACCGAAGGCACCATCGAGGTCCTGCGCGCCGACAAGATCAGCATGAAGTCCGCGCCGTTCGAGGCCCTGCTCGACGGCACCTCCGAAACCCGCCGCCTCACCGAGGAGGACGACAACCCGATCTCCGCGTGGGCCGCGGAGATGACCGCACGCATGTCCGGCAACCCGCTGCTCACCGCACAGCGCGAGGCCCAACTGGAGGTCGACACTGCCCAGGGGATGCAGAACGAATGGCAGCGCGAGAACGGAGTCAAAGCCCGCCGCCTCGCGGTGATGGACAAGGAGATCCAGGAACTGGAGGCGGTGAACGCCGCCATCGACGGCGCCCTGAGCCGCGCCGTCGACACCAAGGGGGACAAGTTCGCGGCACGGGTCGGAACCGGGCAGCACACCGTGCGCGCCGAGGCCGGCGCCGCGCTGATCGCCGCACTGACCGCCACCGCCGCGGGGGATGTCAGCACGCTGACCGGGGGCAACCCCCAGCACCTCGCAGAACTAGCCGGGTTCCCGGTCACCGCTCGGTACAACCGGGTCAAGGTGACCATACCGGCAGAGGCTGCAGACGGGCAGGAGGCCGGACCAGACGCCGAGCCGGCCGACCGGACTCTGATCACTTTGGGCCTCGAAGACGTGCCGCAAGGCCAGGTCGGCGTAATCGACGCCGGCGATCTGCCCGGCCGCGACCCGGTTGCACTGATCACCAGCCTGGAAGACCGCATCCGGCGGCTGCCCGGGCAAAAGGCGAAGAACACCGCCGCAATCGCCGAGAACCGCGACCAGATCACTAAGACCAGGGCCGAACTCGCCCGGCCCTCGCCGTACCTGCAACAGCTCGCCAACGTACGCGACGCACTCGACCGGATCGAGGCGCAGATCAACGAGCAGATACAAGACGACACCCCCGCCCCGGACGCAGCCGTATCCCGAGCCAGCGGGCGAGCGGACGGCAGCGGCACGGACGTCACCACGGACCCGCCCGCAGCCTCCGGCCCTGCAGGCCAGGGACAAGAACCGGCAGGCACCGGAACCGGCCCGCCGCCGTCCGGGCCGGAAACCGGCCAGCACTCGCCCGGCCCCGCAGAAACTGCTGCGGTCCCGGCCGATAAGGCCGCAGACGGCGACCACCCCAGCTCACCCGGCGGCACGGAAAAGCCCGATGCCGGCCAGGCGCCGCCCGGATCGGGCCTGACCCGGGAAGACCTCGATTTCGCCTACCAGCACGCCTACGAATACGCCCTCGGCACCAGCCGCGACCCCGGCCCGGAACAAGAAGAACGCACCCTGGACTATGCCGCCTGGTACCTGGCCACGTACCGCGACGAGGAATCCATGCCCGACCTGCCCGACCACCGCCACGCGTGGGCGCGGTTCGCCGAGCAGGGTTACCCCGCCCGTGAACCCGCGAGAACGGCCAGCGGGCAGCGTGACGAGGACCAGCCCGGAACGGGAGCAACGGCCGAAGCCGCCGGCCCGCCTGGACCTGCTGACCCGGAACCGCCTGCCGGAGCTGACGCACTGCTGGCCGGGCCTGTCAGCGGCACGGACACCGAAGAAAGCGCCGCCGTCCCGACGGCAGCAGCCCCTGAGCCGGACACGGACAGCCCGTCCGGCGACCCGGACGCGGAGCGCCGGCAACCCGGCAGCACCGCGAGGGAGCCCGCTCCCGCCGCCCTAGGCGCGTACTACGAGGCCCGCGTCGCCGGCCACCCCCGGGAGTCAGTCACCTGGGCCGCGACCATCGAAGGCCGGGCAAGCGCCGAGGCGCACGCGCGGTCGCACAGTGCCCGCTCCGATGACCTGTGGGAAGTCCGCCACGTGCCCGGCGGCCCGGACGCCGCCCCCGCCGTCATCGCCCGCTACCGCCTGGGATTCCTGCAACTCGACGACACCACCACCCTCCAGCCAGCCACCGGACAGGCGGCAGCCGCCGAGTCCGTGCCCGCTGCCGCGTCCCGGCCGCCGGAAGGGACGCAGCCGCTGGCCGGGCATGCAAGGTGGGCAGGGAACCTGCGGCCGGAACGGCTGCTGTACCCGGACGGGACGCTGCTGACGATCCGCGGGCAGGGCGAAGACAACGACCAAGCGCTCCCCGCCACGGCCGCCGGCGTCATCCCCGCCCGGGCCGGCAGCGACTACGGGCCGGGGCGGCTGCAAGTCGTCCGCTGGGATGACGGGCGGTACGAGACCGTGCACCCGGCACTAGCCAGTCCCCGCGGCACCAACCCCTACGACGGGCTCGGCGACCGGGACCGCGCCCGGTGGCAGGCCTTCGACTACGCCGAGGCCTGGCCCACGACAACCGCAGGCCTGCTGCCTCACCTGGTAGATCCCAGCGACGTAGTCGAAGTGCAGCGGGGGCCGCGCAGCCATACCGTGGACCTGCGCGAAGTCCGGTCCGTCGAGCGCGGTACCGGGCGGTACGCCGACGGTCTGGAATTCAAGATCCGCCGCAGCAAGACTACCCTGTTCTACCCCGGCAACCGGCTCGTCCCGGTCTGCATCCCGGACGCCCACCCGACGCTGGCGGGAGCGATCCGCGCTGCGCTGCCCGCCAGACCGGGCCAGCCGGAAACGGCGTCACCCGCGGCAGGCCAGGCGGCAGCGGATGCCCCCGATACGGCAGCGTCGGCCGCCCCAGCCGCAGGCAGCCCAGCCGTCGCGCCCAGCCCTTCCGAGCCGGACCAGCCCGGACGCTACTCCTCCCGCGTTCGCATCAGCCTCGAATCCGGCCCGCCTGTCGTGTCGGGCACCAGCTACGACGACCCGGCCGAACTGCGGGAAGCGCTGCGAGCCAACTTCACCTGGCGCAAGAAGCGGCAACTGTGGGAATACACCGGGCGCAGCACCGGGCCGCTGGAGGCGGTCGCGGCCATCAGGGACGTGCTGGCCCGGCTGGACCGCGAGTCGAAAACCCTGGCCACCAGTGCGGCACCAGCCGCGCGCCAGCCCAGCCCGGCGGCATCTAAGCCGCCCGCCACCAGCAGCCAGCCCCAGACCTTCCCCGAGGCCGCCACGGCGGACGAGACAGGCACGCATTCCGGCCATGAGGAGACCGTCGGCAACGGCCCGGCCGAACCCGAATCCTCCCCGCTGACCAACAGCGACCTCGCCGCCGAACTGCGGCGCCTCCCGGGTTTCGCGCGGTGGCTCAGCAAAGCCGGAACGCCCCCTGCCGGGGGAACCCTGGACCCGCAGCGCCCCGGCTCGGGCTCGTCAGCGATCTGCGATGAGCGCGGCATCGAGATTACGGTCAGCGGACCGGGGTTCATCCGGCACGGGCTGGTGACCTGGCCGCAGGCCGCGAACTGGATCGACAAGGGGGTGACGTCGGCCCGGCTCGGGCTCGTCATCATCGCCGACCGGCTCAGCACGTTCTGCCGCGACTATCGCGACCAGCTCACCGCGGCGAGCATCTGCGACCCCGGCGCCACCGCCGCCGAACTCGGCCAGATCCGCGACACCGCCATCGCGATGATCGTTGACGCGGCCCTGCGCAGCCGCGGATCCGCGGTGCTGGTCCCGCCAGCACGGCCTGACGATCCTGCCTGGTACACGACCGTCATGACCACCCGCCCGGACCGCGGGTCCGGCAACGCAGAGAACGCGGCCATGGAACGGCTCACCCAGTTGCGTACGCTGATCCGCGAGCCGCAGCCGGCGACCGCTGCCGACATCAGGGCCACGCTCCAGCGGCGGATCGGGTACGGCCTGGCGGACATGGTCCGCGCCCTGGACGATCCCGCCGCGGTGCGCACCTGGATCAACGGCCAGGCCAGCCAGCCGGTACCGAACGGCTACGACAACTCCGGCGAGCGCTGGTACGGCACCTCCCCGCACGGCCTGATCACCGACCGCAACGGCGACGACCGCGCCCCGGTCCTCATCCGCTGGGAGGAAATACCCGCGTGGATACAGCCGGGTATCACCAGCAGCCTGCGCGACCGGCTACTCGACGCCAGCGACGCCAGCAGCGTCGTCTTCCGCCGCTTCGTCGGCACGGCAGCTCGCCAGGATCCCGGCGCCGCTCCCGATGAGGAGGAGGACAAGCAAGTCAGGCAGCGCCTGCACGAGGCCGCCGACGCAGCCTGGGCGGCGATCGAGGCCGCACCGCCGCCGTCATCGGCCGATCTCGACCGCGCTCGCCGCGACTACCGCGACTGGCCCCCCGTCCAGCAGACCCTGTTCGACGACCTCCCGCAGGACAGCACGCTCACGCCGGGCGACACGCGCGTCACGGCATTCCCCCAGCTGCGACCGGCACCAGCCGCTCCTCCAGCCCCGGCCGACGCCGCGCGCCCGGCAGCCACGGCAGCGGCCCCGACGGCAGAGCCTCCCCGTCAGCCAGGCCCACCCGGTCACCCCGCCACCACACGACGGCCTGGCCCATCTCCCGGACCCGCTCCTGACGCCGGGACGCACCATCCAGACGCGGACTCTCCTGAACAGCGCACCATCCCGGAACACGACCAGCAGGCCGACCCGCGACCAGGCACCGCCTCGCCCCGCGCGGCCGGTCCGCCCAGGCAGACTCCCCAGACCACCGCCGCCGCGCCCGCCGGCCCGGCGCACGACGATGCTCCCGAACCACCGCAAACACCGGCCTCGAACAGCGACCTCGCGATCGCCCTGCACTCCATGTCCGGCCAGGAGCTGACAGACTTTCTCGCCCGGGGGAAAACACCCGACCACCACGGAAGCCTGACCAACCGGCGCAAGGGCCTGCCGGACGGGGGCGCGCACCAGGAGCTGAACTTCGACCGCGCCGGGGTCCGCATCACGGTCCGCTCCCGCCGGTTCCGCCGGAACGGACAGATCTCCTGGCGGCAGGTCGCGAGCTGGATCGACACAGGGCTCACCCCGGCTCGGCTCGGCATCATCACCGCCGCCAGCGGGCTCCACATTTTCACCTACGTGCGGCGGGACGAGCTGATCGGGGCTGGCAAAGACGGCATCGATGCTGCGATCAGGGAACTCAGCCAGATCAGCACCGACGCTATCGACGCGGTACTCAGTGCGGCTCTTGCTGCCCGTGACGCCGACGCGCCTGTCCCGTCGGCCCGTTCCGGCAAGCCGGCCTACCGCGGCATGGCGATGCTCACCGGCCCGGACCCGTCAGCCACCCCGGAAGAGAACGCCGTCCTGGCCCGGATCGCCGAACTCGGGGCCGCCATCCGGGGAACCCAGCCGGTCACCCCGGCCGACATCAGAACCGCTATCCGATGGTGGATCGGCGACAGCCTGCCGGAGTACGCCCGCGCCCTGGCTGGCCCGGAAGCGATGCGCGCCTGGATTCGCCGCCAGGCCAGTGGCCACGCTAGCCGCCCCGGCCACGGCACCTACAACAGCGGACGCTATTACGGCGCCTATCCCGAAGGGCTGCGGACCGGCCGGGGCAGCGACACCCGCATAGCGCCCTGGATCTTGTGGGAGGACATCCCCGCGTGGATACAGCCCGGCCTGTCCGACAGCCTGCGCGACCGGCTGGCCGCCGCTGAGCCCTGCCCGGCCCCCGGCCGCAAGCGGACAGCAGTGGCCCGCCCGCCGGTCGGCGGCGCAGACCCGGCCGGTCAGGCTGATGACCCGCTTCCCGGGCCGCTGCGCGCGGCGATCGACGCGGCCTGGGCCGCCATCGAGGCCGCGCCGTCGCCCTCGCCGGCCGACCTGGACCACGCCCGCGCCGTGTACCGGGCCACGAGCACAGCTCAGCAGCCCCTGCCCGGCAGCCCCGCCAAGACCGGCCAGCCCGACCGGACCGTAACCCCGGCACCCCGACCACAAGCCGAACCCCGTCCGGCCCCGTCACCCCAGCCCGGCATCCCGGCCGCCCACCGCCAGGACGAACTGCCCGCTGCGGCAGCAGTCGGCACACCCGCCGGACCCCCGCCCCGGCCCCGCGCGCCGGCCCCAGCCGCCGCCAGCACCGGCACCCGGCCCCGCCGGGCGCCGGAACCGGCGGCCCTGCCGCAGCCCGCGGTTAGCCCGGTCCCGCTCACCGATGACGACATCTTCCTGGGCATCAGCCGTCTTCCCGCGTTCGTGATCGGTGACCTGCTCCGCGCGATCGACACCGGCCAGCCCCTGGCATCCGTCGGCCGCCAGCTCGCGTCATATTCCGGCGAAAGGGCGGCAGGCGAGCCCGAACCCGGAGCCCGGGAAACCGTGACGGCCGAGCCCGCCGGCGTGCGCATTCAGGTCACGCTCGCAGACAGCAGGCGTACCGGACTGATCACTTGGCGGCAGATCGATGACCTGCTCGATCCCGGGCTGACCCCAGACCGCCGCCAGATCGCGGTCCAGGCATGGCAGGTCAGGGTGGGGTTCATGGCGGCCAGCGCCTCCTTCCGGGCCGTCGGTGAAGGCCGCCTGGCAGCCGCCGCCGAAGACGAACTGCGCAACCAGGCCGCGGCTGCAGTCGCCGCCATCCTGGCCGCCGCGCACCCGGCCACCGGCAGCCAGGCACCACAGCTCGCGGATGAAGCCGCGACGGTCGAGCGGATCTCCGAACTCGCCGCCACCCTGCCCAGCCAGCCGCCGAGGCCCCGCACGCACGCCGGGCAGGTCGCAACCGGGGACATCATCGGTCACCCCGGCTACAAGTTCCAGCCGCTCCGGGTAGCGGCGCCGCCACGCCACACCGGCACCGCTATCGAGATCACCGGCACCCTCACCGAGCCGTCCAGCACCGAGCCCGCCGGCCAGATCACCCTCACCCTCACCCTGCCCCGGCGCGGCCAGGCAGGCCCCTTCGTCAGCGTGATCCCGCTCCCGGCCCGCTCGCTCCGACCGCTGTTCCCCAGCCCCGGCGCTGCGGCAGGCACCGTCCGGCCCGGCCCCGCCGCACGACCAGACCGCACCGGCCCCGCCCCCGCCGCCGAGGCACTGGCCGACGCGATTCCCGCACCAGACAGCGAGACACCGGCCAGCCAGCCACGCGTACCCCAAACCCGCAGCCCGGAGGAAGCAATGCCGCCAGCAGCAGACCCAGTAACATCACCACAATCACCCGCACCGGCAGAATCCAGTGCCACGCCGCAAGTGCCGACGCCGCCCGCCGGGGCAGCCGACCAGTCCGGCAACGGCCGCGACGCCCCGGGCAGCGACGCGTCGGCCCGGCCGGGAGAAGGGGCTTCGCTGCTCGATGAGCTCGAGCGCGTGCTCGATGCGATCAGCGAGCGCAGGCGCGCGGTGGCGGCCGACGGCCAGGCCCGCGACGAGGACTTCACCGACATCCGTGCCGCCTTCACCGCAGTGCGCGACACGTTCGGGCTTTCCGCCGCCAGCCGGGGACCCGGCGGCCCTGGCCCCGCCGCGCCACCACCCGGACCGGAGCAACCCGACCCCGCCCGTGCTCCCGGCACCGCTGCACCCCGGCCGCCGCTCGCCGAGTCGGCCCCGCCTGACGACGGCTTCGCCGACATCCGGGCGACCTTCGCTGATCTGCGGGACATCCTCGGGCTGCCCGCCCGCGGCCGGCACGCACGCAGCGACAGGCCGCCCAACGGAGCCGACCCGTCCATCGCCGACGCGCTGGACCAGGCCGCCGCCGAGGCCCAGGCATGTGCCCGCTGGTACCGCGATACCCCCGAATGGCAGCGGATCAGCACCGTCGGCCGCGCTGCCCGCGACCTAGTCACCGCCATCCGGGAGGCCGCCGGCGATTACTGGGCCGAGATCCGGCTGGACATCCGGGTCCGCGGCTTCGCCCGCACGCTGGCCGCCCGGACCGCGCTAGCGGTCTCCGGCGCTGCTCACATCCTCGCCGCGAGGCTGGAACACGCCGGGTACCGGGACAGCCGGATCTGGCGGGTCGCATGGCGACTCCACCAGGCCACCGCGACGTTCGCCAGCCAGGTCATGCGGTACACCCCGGCCGGCAGCCCCGACAGGATGCGCGAAGCCCGCCGCATCATCGATGACCTCGGCCAGCGCCAGAACCGTCCCGGGCAGCCCAGACCCGGCCGCCACGCAGCTCCCCGCAGCGCGGGCGGGACGCGAACGCCGAACGCTGCCGCTCTCGCCAGCGCCAGCTTCCCGGTGATGGTCACCCGGGTCAACGCCCGGCAGGCCGCCGCGACGCCAGCCGCCCGCACCGCAGTTCCCTCACCTCTGCAGCCCGTAGCCCGACGGCAGTGACCTCTTCAGTCCTCAAGCCGCTAGCAGCGCTAAGGTCCACGCCCAGCTGGTTACCCACCGCATCGAAATGACCATCGCAGGGGTTCTCAGGAGCGACACGACGATCCCGGATCGCGCCTGCTCCCTGGTAGCTCGCGCTGGGCACGGCTCGTCACCACAGTGCCCGCTCTGCGGCCGGGCAGCCATGGCATACGCGGCCCCCCGCACGGGCTGGAGACAGCGTGCGCCCGCCCGGTCCGTTATCGTCATCGATGCCTTCGCCGGTCAATTTTCACGCTCGAAGCACAACGCCTGATGCTTGACCAGCGCTGCATATATCCCAGGTGTCTCCCTGCGCCAACCGCCTCGCGAATCGCCGGGTCTTGACTGGTCACCGTTCCATGGTGGACCGCCCCTTACGTAGGGGTCCCGGAGCAGCCGGGCTAAATCGTCAGAGGTGCGTTTTAGCGTCCGGAGTGTGAGTACAAGCACAAAGCGCCCGCCTCCTCCCCGCCGGGCTGTCCCGGGCGCTTACCGGCTGCCGACACTCCGAGAGTTGGCGATCCTGGCGACCGTGATCGTCTGGGTTACCTGGGCGGTCATCATCCTGGTCCACTGGCAGTTTCCGGTGACGACGGCCGACGTCGGGTGGGACTGCCTGGCCATGCTGGCCGCACCGATCCTGACCGGATTGGTGTGGCTGCGTCCACAGCCTCGCGGATGCACCGGGCAGCAGTTCGAGCGCCTCGTGGTCCGGGCACTGATCAGGCAGCGCTGCAGGGTTGAGCACGTGGGCGGCGCCGGGGACGGAGGAGTCGACATCCTCGCGACGTGGCCGAGCCCGAGATTAAAGCCGTGGATGAGGATGCGGCCGATGGCGATCCAGGTGAAGCACACGGCGGAGGTCGGCACCGGGCCGCTGCGGGAGCTGGTCGCCGCGACAGGCCACGACGGGCGTTACCTGGGCAGCGGCCGAATGCTCATCACGACCGGGCACGTGGCGCCCGAGGCTCGCACATACGCGGGCAGGCACCGGGTTGTGGTCGTCGAGCGCGAGCAGCTGGGGCAGCTGCTCGGTCGCCGGGCGCACATACCGGTACCTGAGTCGGCCATGCCGCAGCGCCGGGCGAGGTAATACGGGCGGCCGAGCAGCCGGCCACCGCGGGACGACGCGGGCGGTACGTCCAGGCGCTCGGGGCTGAGCCCAGGACAGCTCTAGCGGCGAACGGTGCAGGTAGATCATCTTGTGGCGCCGAGCGCCAGCCTGGCCAGGAACTGCCAAGGTCGAACGGCACGGGAATGTCAGGTTCTGTGACGATCGCGGCGCACCGCCACTCTGCGGTCCCGGCAGGCGCTTGTCACCTCGGATGACTCAGGCGGGTCACCGGCCAGGCGAGGTCCCCGTCAGCGCGGTTCCCCCCGCTCGCCGACTGGGCTCGACGGACGAGGCTATCAGCTGTAGTGACGAGCCCTGAATGGCCCTGGTTCAGCCGTTGCCACCGGTTTCGTCCTGATTGCCGCCCGCCATCCCGGCCTCAGCGCGGGCCACGCGCCGGATCATGTCGGCGAACGTCTTGCGGCCTGCATCATCCAGCCCGAGGAACGCGCGGAACTGGGCGCTGGTCATGCCCGCATCCCGGACCAGGGCCAGCAGCTCCACCTGATCTTGCAGCAGCCCGAGCCTGGCCTCGTCATAGTCATCGAAGAAGAACGCCGGCTCTACCCCGAACGTCGTCGCCAGCGCCTGGATCACTCGGAGCTGCGGGTTCTTCTGCTGGCCGTTGCGCAATTTCCACAAGGTGGTGACCGAGATCTCCTCCCCGGTGACCTTGTGGATCAGGAAGCAAGCCTCGGAGTTGGACAGGGGGCCGCGGCCGACCGGGTGCGCCTGCTCGATGAGCCAGTTGACCTTATCGGCCAGGGTGCGCAGGGGCCGCCTGCCCGCGTCGTCCTGCCCGGCCTCATCAGGCATCACTAAGCCTCCCTCATCCAAACCAGTCATCACTTCATATTAATGCTTCAAGTCATTGAACACAGTGCAGTTGACAATCTATCTCGGCTATGACGTACAGTTGTTTTAATTTGAAGTGATGATCCAAATCATCAATCCGCAGTACCGGGGTCACGCGATGATAATACGGCGACCGCAGACCGCGAGCACGAGCCAGCACGCCAGCCTGGCATCTGTCCGGGAGCACCCTGGCGGCAGCGAGTCACGTGCCGTCCGGGGGCGAAAGTCGGCGAGCTGGCCAGCGTGCCCGGATACGGGGCATCCAGGCGCCCGGCCCGGCGCGGGCAGCCGATGAGCGGCAGGGCGCACGCGCGGGAGACGGCAGCATCCACCGCCCAGTACCTGCTGCTCGGCGGATTCACCACCGTCGCCGCCGGGATCTCCGCCCAGGGCCTGACCGGGTTCGCCCGGGACAACATGGGCCTGACCGGACCCTGGCCGTACCTGCTGTTCCTGGCCCTGGACGGCGCGGCCGGGGTGTGCGCCGTGCTGCTGACCCGGCGCGCCGCGCGGGCCGAATCCGGGCTCGCGCCCCGCCTGGCCGTCTGGGGCCTGGTCGCCGCCTCCGCAAGCTTCAACTGGACCCACGCGCCGCACCGCCCCGGCGCCCCAGAGGCATTCGGGCTCATGCCTGTCATCGCCGCCGTCATGTTCGAGTTCACCCTGCGGGAACTGCGGCAGCGGGCCGCGGGCCGGGCCGACCGGCAGATGGCCCCGGTGCGCTGGCTGTACCCGGCCGAGCGCATCCGCGTGCAACGGCTGCTCGCCGCCGACGAGCACATCTCGGCGCAGGCCGCCACCCGCCGCATCCGGACCGAGCAGGCAGCCAGGCGCCTGTACCAGCTCCGCCGCGCATTGCACGCCCGGGAGCAGGCCGCCCGGCCGGGAGCCCTGGCGGACCCGCACGCCCGCGTCGCCGAGCGCCGCGCGCATGCCGCCCTCATCCGCGCCGGATTCAGCGACCCGGCCGTCGCTGCCGACGTTCTCCGCCAGGTCCAGGTACTCACTCGGACTGCGCACCTGGCCCGGCTGGACTACACCACCGCCGAGGCCGCCCGGGATGCCATCGCCAGCCTGCTCGCCGCCGACCCGCCGCCCGAGCCGGCGGCACCGGCCCTGCCGCCGAGAGCTCCGGGCGGCGCGCCCGAAATCCTCCCACCCCCGGCTGCCGCCCCGGCCACCCCCGCCCTACACAGCCAGCCGCTCCCCGGACCCGGACCCATGTCGGCCCAGCAAACAGCGCCGGGGGACAGCCAGCAAGCGGGTGTCGGCCACGACGGCGAGATCGTTGCAGCCGCTACGGGCGTCCTGGCCGAAGCCCGCCAGCACGGCGAGCGGCTCAGCCAGAAAGCGCTCGGCGGCACGCTCCGCCGCGACGGCTACCGCGTCGCCAACCGTAGCCTGCGCGGGCTGCTGGCCGCTGCCTCGGGCCAGATCGCAGCAAGCTCACCGCTCGAACCCGGCAAGACACCAGCAGGACCCGCTGCCCCCGGGCACATGATCAACGGCAGCCACACGACCCTGGCCTCACGGCTGCCCGGACACGAGCCCGGCTCTGGTCTCGCCGGGCCGCCGGGAGGCCAGTGATGCCCCCGCGCTCCGCCGCACCTGACCTCGCCCGGGAGGACGAGCGCCAGTGGAAGCTGGCCGGTCTCCGTGCCCGCCTGCACGAAGACGCCCAGGCGCTGCGCACCCCCGCCGAATGGGTCGCGCGGCTGCGCCTGGCCGCGCTCATGCCCGGCGAGGACTTTGCGAACATCCTGCTCGTCTCCTCCGGGCGGCCCGGCGCCACCATGGTCCGGGACTACCGGCAATGGACCACGAGCGGACGGCAGGTCCGCCGCCACGAGAACGGCATCGAGACCTTCCACATCCCGCCGCGGCTCGCCCCCGGACGACCGCAAGACCGCGGCGAACGTGACGACGAACGGCCGCCGACCTGGCGGGATGCCGACCGGGTGGCCTACGTCTGGGACCTGTCACAGACCACCGGCCAGCCCCTCACCGCCCCGGGCAGGCTGCCTCCGCCCGGCCAGGCCCAGGCGGGCCTGTGGGACGCGCTATGCTGGCTGGCCCGCCGCGAAGGATTCGCCATCGAACGCGAAGACGGCGCGCCAGCCGACGGCACCACCTTCTGGGCCGCCCGCCGCATCCGGCTCCTGCCCGGCCTGACCGGCGAACAGGACATCTGGGCGCTGGTGCACCAGCTCGGCCACGTCCTGCTGCACAGCGTCCCGGGCGGTAACCCGCCCGGGACGACCACCTCCGGCTGCACAGGGGTACGCAAGGCCGAAGCCGACTCCGTCGCCTACATCACCTGCGCCCGGCACGGCGTCACCGCCAGCGGTGAACTCGCCTACCCGGCAAGCTGGGCGGGCCGCGACCCGCGCGCCCAGCCCGCGGCAACCGTCCTCGCCGCCGGGCACCGCATCACCACAGCCGCTGCCCGCATCATCCGGCATACCGACCGCATCCTGGCCGGCGACGATCCCGCGCCGGTCCCTGTTCCCCGCCAGCAGCCCGCCGCCCCGGCCGCCAGGCATGCCCGGAGTCGGCAGGCCGGTGTCGTCAGCCGCCAGGCCGCTGCCCCGGCCACGCGTCCCGCGGCGTCCCGCCCGCAGGCCGGGCCGAGCCCGCGCACCCTGGCCGTCCTGCGCGATGCCGAGACCTACTTCACCAGCCAGCTCGCCGGAAGCTGGGCGCCCGGCTACCTGGCCAGCCGCGGCATCAGCGAGGCAACCGCACGGGACTGGCACACCGGATACGCCCCCGCCGGGTGGACCGCGCTCACATGCCACCTGCGCGGCCTCGGCCACGACGACCGCGAGATCCAGGCAGCCGGGCTCGCTAAGCCGTCCTCCCGCGGCACCCTCATCGACATCTTCCGGGACCGGGTGATGCTCCCCGTCTACGACGCTGGCAGAACGCTCGCTGGATTCATCGGACGCGCCCACCCGCGCACTGACTCCAACCCCGACGTGCCGAAATACCTCAACAGCCCCGAGACGGCCGGATACAAGAAAGGCAGCCTGCTGTTCGGGCTGCACCAGGCCCGGCCGGCCCTGGCCGGCGGGGCTACGCCCGTCATCGTGGAAGGACCGTTCGACGCCATCGCGATCACCACCGCCGATCCCGGTCGGCATGCCGGGCTCGCGCCGTGCGGCACCGCCCTGACCAGCCAGCAAGCCGCCCTGATCGGCCAGGCCGCCGACCTGGGCCGCACCGGCATCCTCGTCGCCTTCGACAGCGACGCCGCCGGCCGCAGGGCCACCCTCCGCGCCCACGGCATCCTCCTGCCGCTCACCCCGAAACTCCAAACAGCGCTGCTGGACGGCAAAGACCCGGCCGAGATCCTCCAGCACCACGGCCCGGACACCCTGCGCGGCATCCTCCGCGACCGCCGCGAGCCCCTGTCCGCCATGCTCATCGACGCCAAGATCGAGTCATCGAACCCCCGGCTGGATGACCCGGTGAGCACGTACCTGGCGATGCTGAAGGTCGCCGTGCTGATCGCCGACCTGCTGCCGGAGGAGACCGTCTGGCACATCCGCCGTATCACCGCTGGCCGGGAACTCCAGATTGTTGATGACGAGCTTCGCCACGTGGACAATCCGGAACTGGTTGAGATCGTCCGCATCGTGCCCGCCGAGACCGCCTACCAGATCGTGCGGACCGCCGCGAAACTAGACTTCGACGTCTCCGACGTCCTCACCGTGGTCGCCAACGCTGTCGCCCTCGGCGCTCGCTCCCCAAAAGAACGACGTCGCGGCCTGCGCGATGATCCTAGCCCTCTTCACTCTGACCCCAGTGCCGCAGCCCCCGTACTCGCCAGGAGCAGCTTTCCCTGCCCGCCTCTGGTCCCGGGAGCGAGCAGTGCACTATCTACCTCGTTGTCCCGCGCCGGACCATCCGTCAGTCGGTCCCTGCCGCTGAGACGTCCGCTAACTTGAGTCGACCGCGTCCGGTTGCGTCGTACGGCTGCGGTCGCCGGATTCACGGCTTCATCAGAGACATCGGCGTAAGATGCCGATTCGTCATCCGCACCGGTCGGCTTAGCCATGACGAAGGATCTGCGCAGGAGTCGGCTTCTCCGGTCGACGTTGTCTTAGCGGGAGTCGACCGAGGTCGAATGTCGGCGCTCGTAGTTAAGGTGATGCATAGAAGAAGGGCAAGGTGGAGTGAAGGCAGGTTTTTGACCACGCCCGGGGCTGACGTGGAAAGGAGGTTTCTGGCCGAAGGGGCAGAAAGAGCGGATCGTTTTGTACGCGAACCCCGTAGCCGCTACTCCGGTCATGTCGCGGCCGGCATTTCAGAACCTATAAAATAAAAGTAAAACGGCTGCCTTTTTTATTCAGAAGATGGTAAATTAGATGTAGCGAGAGACTCAGTTCTCAGGGTGATCGTGAAATTTACTGCTGCATTGTTTAGGAGGCGGGCCTTGGAGGCATCGTGCGGATATGCTCATCGAGTTCCGGTCGGTGGCGTCGGCCCTGGCGAGCGGGATAGCGGTCGAATTCCGGTGTCTCGGGGATGAGCGGCATCGGCTCGGCGCAGACAAGTCAGGCTAAGCGACGTAACCCAGGTGCCGAACTGCGGCGCTTCCGGCCGCAGCTGACCCTGGGGTACTACCAGGCGCTGCAAGCACTGGTGCAAGACCTCGAAGGGCAGAGCCGCGAGGAGAGCATCAGACGGGTGCGGTCGTCCATTGACGTCGGCGAGGCGCGGAAAGTGCAGCTCCAGAGGATGGCTGTCGAGGACGAACGTCTTCAGCCGACTGTCGTTTACCTTGCGACACTGCGTGTGCTCCGCGACCTCGTCTCGCAAGGCTGGATGCCCGGATGCGATGACAACGGGATCTACATCCTCCCACCTGACTTGTCGGCCGACAGCGACGACCCGTCAGAGGTCAAGTCAGAGGTGCGAAACTCGTTCCGTTTCGCAGTGGCTGATCAGCTTCTGTCGCCTTCGGTGTCATCGTTTATCAGGCGCATGGAACGCAACGGTATAGGTCAGCTATTTGCGGACGGTCCGGAACTGGCCGGACGGGTCGCTGGCATGGCGGTGGAAAGTACGGAGACGGACCTTAATATCCTTCCGGTTCTTGAACTGGTAATGCCCGAGGCCCGTGATCCTTTCACCAAAATCAAGCTTCAGGATGTGTGGCGATACTCCCGCCTGCAATGGTCGATTCCGTATCAGCAGACTCCGGGGCGCAACGTTCACTACCTTATCCGCGATGCTGCCGGACCCAACAGGTCAGTGATCGGCATCGCGGCACTGGGTAACGCCATCCTCGGCCTCTCTAAGCGGGATGATGCGCTCGGATGGTCCGTCCAGTCCCTTGCTAAGCGCCTGGAGGCGTCAACTGACGGGGACAGGCGGAGAGTTGCCGGCCATCTCGTGGAGTTCATGCGCAGCGAGTTGTCCCGTGTCTACGCAGACGATTTCGAGCTGGCGGGCATGTCCACGCCTGACAAGGTTCGCTACCTTGAGCGGATCGAGGCCGAGGCGGCTTCCGCGCGCCGGGCAGACCTACAGCAAGCTGGCGATGAGCGCACCGCGGAGTACCGGCTGACTCGCCGGGCGCACGATCTAACAGAATCCGGCCACGCTGAAGAGGCGGACTGGACGGCGGTCGCCCGCACGCAGCTTTACCGGCGCAAGCGCGCCGCGAGCCTGGCGGATGCGTACCGCACGCTGGCCGTATTCGCGGACGCCGGCGTTGAGGATGATCCGGGGCGCATGGTCGGCCTGCTGGAGAAGGAGCAGGGACGGCGAGCGATCGAGACGGTCCTGCGCAGGATCAAGCAGCAGGCGCTCACCGAGAACGTCATGGAACTCATCACCTGCGGTGCCGTGGCCCCGTACAACCAGTTGCTCGGCGGCAAGCTGGTGGCCATGCTGATGACGAGCCCGCAGGTGGCCGTCGATGTCAAGAGGCGCTATGAGGGGCGCGTCAGCCTCATCGCATCGGGGATGGCCGGCAGGCCGGTGACCCGCGTGGCAGCGCTTTCCGTGCTCACCACGTCGAGCCTGTACGCGGTGGGCAGCGCGCAATACAACCGCGTGCGGATACCGGGCGAAGTGCTCGGGAGGCAGGGCGACATCCGGTACCAGCGGGTAGGGTCAACCGACAGCTTCGGCACTGTCCAGTTCGCGTCCGACACCACGGACTACCTTAACGCCGCCGCCAGAGTGGCCAACAGCCACCGCCGTATGGTGAACCACCTGTTCGGCGAAGGGATCAGCCCTAAGCTCCGGTCTCTTCGCCTGGGCCTAGAGGCGCTCGGGCTGAGGCCGGATGAGTATCTTCGCCATCACGCCCCGCGGCTGCTCTATGCGGTGCCCCTGGTGCGCAACACCGATGATCTCCTGCTCGGACTCAGCCGGGAGCCCGATTACGTCCTGCCCCTCGAAGGCACGGGCGAAGAAACGACGAAGGCCATCGCCCGGTACTGGGCGCAGCGGTGGCTGGGAAACCGCTTGCGGCAACCGGGGCTAACTGACAACCTGCGGGAGGCCAGGCGGGACGACATGCTGCTGAGCAAGGTGAGCAGCGACCTGAGCGGCTATCTCCGCGACGACCCGTACGCCGTCGGACTGTTCGCCGCCGCGCCGCTGGAGGTGCGCAACAGCGCGGGGCCGATCTCGTTCGTGGAGCGCCTGTACCGGAACGCCAACAGCTACGCGGACCGTCTTACGAATGACCAGCTGGAGTGGATTCACATCGATCTCGGCTTGGACGACTACATCGTCCGGTGCGCCCGGGACGGCATGCAGCTGATCATTACCGGGAATCCGGGCGACGGCAAGACCTTCCTCATCCAGCGGCTGAAGGAACGCCTCAAGGATGAGTTCGGCGCAGTAGTGATCGCGGATGCGAACGAGTGCACCGACGAGGAGGTCCTTTCGGCCTGGCGTTCGTGCGAGGAGAACGGCCTGCCATTCATCCTCGCCATCAACGAGTGGCCGCTGTTCGAACTCCGGAGGGCAGCCCGCGCCCAGGGATTCGCGCCGGTCGAGGAGGCGGTCCGCCAGGTGCAGGAGGCGGTCTACTACTGGACGCCGCCCGAGCCCGCCAGGGGCCGGGTCCGCGTGGTCGACCTGAACCTGAGAAACGTCCTCACCCCCGATGTGACCAGGGCAGCGATCAGCAGGCTTACCGCTGACCGCTTCACAGACGGCCTGGACGATGCTGACCCGGCGGTCGGCAACGTCGCGCTGCTCCGCACGGCCCGGGTCAGCGAGCGGATGGCCTCGCTGCTCGCCCACGCGTCACGGCAGGGCGAGCACGTTACGATGCGCCAGCTGATGGGATTCTTCGCGTACGTCATTACCGGCGGCACCGACTCGGTGGCCAGGATCGCGGACCGCGACACCGGGCGGTACCTTTACGCGAGCCTTGCATTCGAGATGGGCGCAGGACCTATCTTCGACTTGGTAAGGCGGTCCTTCGACCCGGCTAATGTCACGCACCCGTCCTTTGACGAAGACCTGTGGCGCGGCACGACAAGGGCAGAAGACTGGCTGGACCCAAGCGCCCGCCCGCAGGCCGCGGCATCATTCCAGGGCGAGGAGAACCGGCGGCTGTATTTCAGGGCGACGAAGCGGCGTTTCTTCTTCGAGCACGTGGCCGGGGAAGAACTGCTGCGCGCACTTCCGCACGATGAGGAAGAATTCGGTAATATCCTTCACAGCGGGCTGCAGGGCGATCCGCAACTGGTCCGCAAGATGATCATGGCCGTCAACCGTTTCTACCAGCCGGACAGCAGTGATGATGAGGCAACCAGGCTTACCCTGTGGCAAAGCCATCGGTATGACGTACAGGCGCCGGCCGCCTTCGTCGCCGTGGCACAAGAGACGAGCGATGTCATGACGGTGGAGGGGCCAGCTTTCGCTGACTGGGTAACCGCATGGCTTCCGGAGGGAATGCGGCAAGTCACTCAATTCGCCCTGACGGCCCACCCTGAACAGGACCGCCCTACGCGCCTGCTCGTCGATCGCGAGATGTTCCTGACGCTCCAGGAGGCAGCTGTCGGGCTCGGCAGGTCCACGTGGTCGCGCAGCGTGGCCCGCAAGGTCACGAGATTCGTCGATGAGCTGAACCGCACGCACCATGAGCCGAAACAACTGTCAGACCTGGAGATCCGCAACGTGGATACCAGTGCGCTCGCCACGGTGCAGGTCCGGAGAGATCCTCCGAGGTACATGCTGTGAGTGAATGGGAGTCACCCGGCGAACTACTGCGGCGCATTTACGAGGAGGAGTTCGGATTCATCCCGATAAATGCCTCAATGAAGCCCGTGCACGTGGCCAACGGCCTCTACCGCAGGCTCTGCGGCGTTACCTATGACCACAGGCCGCTGGCGGGCGTGATGCGCCAGTACGTCAAGAACCAGCGGGGAGGCGTGGTAGAGGAGCGCCTGTCCAACAGCGACATTCTTGAACGCTACTCCGACATGTTTACGGACGTTCACGGCAACCGCCCGTCCGATGAGAAGATGACCCGATTCCGGTCGCTGGCCAAGGAGACCCTGGGCGCAGACGACGCGGTCTTCTTTCCGTCCCAGGCCTCGTTTACCCTTTCCCATCGCAAGATGATCAGCTCCGATATCTCCGACAACGGAGCAGGCGATTTCATAGCCGCATTCCTCACAGCCGGCCAGCCGCAGGTCAAGCCGACCGCAGCCGCCCTGGTCGAGACGCTCCTGGGAGACGATACCGATCCGTGGACCACCATCGCGTGGCCGCTGCTGGGCGCAGGGGCGGAACGGGACTCACTGCTCGCAGGCGCAGCACTGGAACGTGCCGAGCGCGCAATGCCGCTGCTCGGCACAGACAGCAGCGGGCAATTCGAGTCGCCGACCCTCCGCGCCCTGCGGCTGCACTTCGAACGGCTCGCCGCATACGAGGAACTGCACGGAGCCAAGCTGGCGACACTGCGCAGGCTCATCATGTTCGGCGTTTTCACCCTCCACGTGCAGATGATCCGGCGGTGCGGCGACCACCTCGGCCACGGGCCGCGCCCGCCGATCCTGCTGGACCTGTTCGAGGGGCGGAAGCGTTCCCTGAGAGAGGCATCGGCGGCGACCCTCCAGGGCGCCCTGCGCGCCATCGAGCAGATCGTCGTCCACCGCATCCACACAGAACTTGAGCCCTTGTGCGAGGACGGGGACGCCGGGGCATACCTGGCCCGCCTGCCGCACGATTCGGGTACCGCGAGAATTCGCGCCGAATACGGCGCCCACCTTCACGGCGGCAACTCCCTGGACGCGCTTACCGAAGCCTACTGGGTCACCGGATACGAGGAACTCAAAGTGGGTTCACGGAAGGGGTTCCCGTGGAATGCGCTGCTGAACCTCGGGCGCAGGGCGGGGTACCTGCTTCCCTACGATGACCGGGGAAGCGGGGGAAGGGAGCACAAGCGCTACGGGGCCAGCGCGGAATTCGCCGAGATCATCGTGGCTGCCACTGTCGCTCCCGGCGATCCGGTCGAGTTCGACGTTTTCCTGGACCGCCTGCGGGATTCCTTCGGGATCGTCGTGGGAAGACGGGCGGACTTCGAGATAATCCGCCGTAACGACCTCCAGCCGTCAGGCGCGCTCCAGAGGTCAGTCTCGGTGAACGAGAGCGACCTGCGCGCTAACCTCACGGCGTTCCGCGACCTTATCGTAGACATTGGGTTCGCGAAGTCGTACGCGGACGGCCGCACCATCGTGACAACTGATGAGGGGCGGCGATGACCCAGACGCGGCTCAGCGAGGCGTCTCTCGTCGCGTGGCTGCTCGGCCGGGCGGTCGCAGAAGCAAGAGGCCGCCCCGGCATCCTGGTCCGTGACGTGCCGCACCTGGACATGAATGCTGTCCTGGCCGAGCTCGAGGTCGTCCGCAACCAGGACGAGGACGGCCTGCGGCTCGCCTACCTCAACCCGCAGGCAGACGAGGCGGCCCGGCGGGCGGGAATCCCTGAGCCTGTGTTCACGACCAGGGTCGAGCAGGCCGAACTGTGGCGTAACACTCCCGGCCTCGAAGCGCTCATCGTGGTGATCACGGAGGAAGACGCCGCCAAGCTGACCTCGCTGGAGGACTTCGCGCACATCGGGCCAGCGCAGTTGCGCGCGACGCTAGTCCGCACGGCGATCGGCAGGTTCGAGGAGATCAACGAGGTTCTCCCGCGCTGGTGGGACATGATCGGGAAGGACGAGCAGATATCGTTCTCCGATCTTGTTGACTACTACACCGCCCTAGAGGGGCTTGAGCCCGACGACGTGAAGGAGCAGTCGGCTCAGCAGATCAACCGGCTGGGCCTGCTCCCGGACCCCGGGTTCTTCGATGACCCGAAGCCGGGTCAGCTCAGGGATAAGCTCGAAGACAACAGGTCGCTTGCCCTTCGGCTCGCCAATTTCAGCGAGGAGGACCGCGCCAGGGTCAATTCTGCGCTCAGCGCGGAGAAAGACCCCGCAAGACGCGCAGACCTGCGCAGGCGGCTACGCGACCTTCAGGAGTACCGCCGCGGCCGTCAACTCGGCCTCACAGCCGAGCAGGCCATGGAACTGCTGAAACTGCGCGCGAGGAAGCCTGCCCCGAAGCCGCCCGCCCCTCCGGCACCCGAGTTGCCCCCGCCGGGCATGGACCCTGGAAACCAGCCCACGGCAGGTCAGGACGAACCGCCCCCCAGGCCTGCGCCGCCGCCCGTAGAGGACTTCACCGACCTGGCCGTAGCTAACCTTCTTCACGACCCCCCCGACGATCCGGACGAAGGAGAGGAGGACGAGGACACCTCCGACGAGGCGCTCAACACGGCTGTCGCGGAATTCCGCCAGAAGCTGGAGGACGAGGTCGGCGACTCGGCAGTCCGGCCCACGCCGGTCGGGGTGACCCTGCCAAGCGGGAAGCACATCGACGCTGAGATTCAGACAGACGTACTGAACTTCATGAACAAGATGGTCGGGGACGGGAGGTATGGCGGACTGATTCGCGGCGCGGGCACCGAGGTCTCAGCGATCGTCCGCAACTTCCAGCAGCAGTCGGACGTCATCACGCCCTGGCTGAGAGAGAACATCCTGGAGTACCTCGACGCGTTCGCGCAGTCGCCGTCCCCCGGGCTGGATCGCATCCGCCAGGCCTTCGCCCGCTTCGACCAGGGCCGCAGCCAACTGCTGCCGCACATCGGGGTCCTGTGCACGCAGCCGCTGCCCTTCGCCGCCGCGCAGGAGACACGGCCACTCCTGAAGCCTGTCGTGGACGCCTACCAGGAACTGCTGGCGGCGATACGGTCCTCCTACGCAGAACTCCACGAGGAATGGGGCGACGATGCCCGCGCCCTGATCGAGCACATCATGCTCATCGACACGGTGTTCTCGGCAGACGTCGACTCCCCAGGCGGGAACGCGGGTACCTTCGTCGCGCTTCTCACGCCACTTCACCCGCTGCTGCTGTGGCACTACTTCGAGTACGCCACCGTGATCAGCGAGCAGCGCGAGCAAATGAGCGGCAAAGACCGCGCCCTCGTCCGGTCAGAGCTGAAACTGCACGGCGTCCCGTTCTTCCTGACATCCATCGGAGTTCCGCGGATCATCTCCGGTAACGCTTCCTTTAGCCTGACCTACACAGGGAAGTACGCGGAACTCCCGTACTTCAGCGAGCGCGCGACCATTCCCGATCCCAAAGACGGGCTCAAACCGATCAGCAGGCTGATCGAGGCGTTCATCTCGCTGTACCCGTCAGCTGCTGAGGGACTCCGCCTCGCGCTGCTCGACCCGCCGGCCGATGTTGCGAGCACTTTCCTTCCCCTGTTCTGCGACCTCGCGGATGCCGGGCGGCTCCGCGGCGCCCATGTCACGATCCTCAGGCGCAAGCACGGCGCCGGGACCGAACTTAATCTCTACCCGGATGCGGAACGGCGGGTCCAGCAGCGGTTCGGCAACCACACCGACCGCCGGTTCACCTTCGAGACCCTCTACGTGGCGCCTGGCGCCATGGGACCCCCGGACGGGTGCATGCCCCACATCATGGTCGCCTTCGACCAGGGCGAGCGCCGCACCACCGACGCCGGGGCCCCGGGCAGCCAGATCCAACCGCTCGCGAACCGCCACCGCCTCGTCTACAGGGTCAGCACCAGGAACCTTGACCTGGAGCCGGCCCTCGGCGGAATCCTCGCCGACTACACGCAGTTCGCGAAACTCGCAGGGGGCGCGAACATCGTCTCCTACCCCACCATCCACCAGTCACGCGAACTGCGGGACCGCATGGCCGACGGCGCCGGCAAGGTTCCCTGGTACGTGATCGCGGACGGACACGTCGATCGCGACCTGCAACTGGGCAGCTTGCGCGTGCTCATCGACCGGGACAGGTCAAGAGCCGTCGCGGCCTTTGCCAAGGAGCCCCACCCGTTCCGGCGCATCCTGCGGGACGAGGTCCGCAAGTTCAACACCTACGTCACCAGCCAGGAACTGGACAACCTCCTGGAAGCGCTCAGCGACCTCCTCGACGCCGGCATCCTCTCGCTCCGCCCCGGGCGCACGGGCGAACCCGACCCGGCGCACATCAGGGGCATCCTCGGGCTCCTCGTCGCCGTCAAGGCGCTGGAGGATGCCGGGCCGGAGGGCTTCGACCGGGTCATCCTCAGCCTGGATGATGAGCAGGCACAGCGCTGGCTCCACCTCAACGAGGACCGGCGCCGCGCCGACCTGCTCGTCATCGACGGCAAGGACAGCCAGTTCACCGTCACCGTCGTTGAGGTCAAGGCACGGCGCCTCTTGACTGCCGAGTACTCCGTTACCAGTGGAATGGTGGCCGGCCCGGCGGTCGACCAGGTCCTGTCGACCCATCGGCTGCTTCGCCCCGTGTTCGACCCTTCCGCCACTGACGTGCTCGTCACGCCGTCCAGACGGGAGATCCTGCGCGAGCACCTGTACCGGGAACTCTCCAAGGGGAAATACGACGTGGAGACCAGGAAGAGGTGGGCGAGGATGTCGCAGCACCTCTTCGACGCCGAACGCCTTGACGTAGCCCTCCGGTGTGAACTCGTGGACGTCCAGCTCGGAATGGCGACCGCCAGCCTTGAGCCCACGCGCGAGTGCAGGGCCGCCGACGGCGACGTCCTTGTCCCCGTAACTCTCCGGCACCTGAACGAGAAGGGCGTCCCTGTCCTCGAACAGGCGCTGACCGAGCCCCCGGACGCTCCCCGGGAAGAAGGACCAGACGGAGGATCCGGACCCCCAGCACCTGACGACGGCGGGACACAGGGAACACAGCATCCCAATTCCCCCCAGGCCCCCGCAGGCCAGGAACCGTCAGCGCAGTCCGGTCCCACCGAAAGCAGCACCGAACGACCCAGGATGTTCATCGGTAATGCCACCAGCGGCTACGGGCAGCCAAGGGAAATCTGGCTCGATCCCCAGAACCCCGACCAGGCCCTGAACAACCCGCATATCTCGATCTCTGGCGAGACGGGAAGCGGGAAGACCCAAGCGGTTAAGGCGATCGTCCACGACTTCCTGGGCCAAGGGCTGCCCACACTGATACTTGACTTCAAGGACGACTACTCAAGCCTCGCCTACGCTGCGGTGGAGGGCTTCACAGTCCACGACGCCAGCTTCGGTGCCCTGCCCTTCAACCCCATGGTTCCACCTATCGATCCGCAGACGGGCCGGGCCAACCCGATCGCCCACGTCCATGAACTGGGCAACATGCTCCAGCGGATCTACAAGCTCGGCGACCAGCAGGCGTTCCAGCTGCGCGAGGCCATGAAGGAGACGTACGAAATCTCCGGAGTCGGGTTCAGGCCGTTCACGCCGTCCCCAGACCAGGAGTACCTGCCGTTCGAGGCCATCGGTGATGTCCTGCGCCGCGAGGAGGCGACAACTCTTCTCGGCAGGCTCTCGCCGGTCTTCGACCTTGGCCTGTTTAACCAGGCCAACGTCCAGTCCGGACTCGATGACCTGCTGACCCAGCCCACCGTGGTGCGGCTCAGCCAACTCCCCGGCGACCAGGTGAAGAACGCAGTCGCAGAGTTCTTCCTCATGGCCCTTTACGGCTTCCTGATCCGCAGGCCCCAGCCGCACCGGCTGGAGCAACTCCTCGTCCTGGACGAAGCATGGCGGCTCGTGAACTCCCCGTTCCTCGAACCGCTCATGCGAGAAGGACGCGCATTCGGGTTGGGCGTCATCATCGCGACCCAGTTCCCGAAGGACCTGCCGGACCAGATCTCCGGGTCAACCGCCACCAGGCTGTACTTCAGCCAGACCAAGGCCGAGCAGATCCGCGAGATCCAGCGCACGCTCATCGGGAAAACGTCCGGCAGCGAGGCCGAGCACCTCGGCAACACAATGCGGGGCCTGGCCCCCCTGGAGTGCCTGATGCAGAACATCCACTACAAGCCGTGGATCCGGCTCCGGACAATCCCGTACTTCGAGCGCACCAAGTCTGATCAGCACAGCCCGGAGTGATCTCCCGGCAGCTGAACGGCGTGGAGCAGCTACAGCGGCAACATCCCGGGAGTGCGAGGTGTCTGAAGAACCGGAGCACGACGTAAGCGTCGGGGTCCTTGAAACGAGGGTCCGACACAGGATGCGTGGGTGCCTTCTGCGGTACCTGCCTGATGTGGGTAGGGCCGCACCGAGACCTGGAGGAAGAAGCGGAGGAGGACGCCACGCGACACAACGACGCCGTACGAGAGCAGCGTCGGCTTCCTGCTGCCCACCAGGCATTCGTGCGTTTCGATCAGGACGAGCCCGACCATGTCGACGGGCTGATCGAGGACGATCCTGACTTCGGTCCTTACTATGCGCACTGCGAAGACTGCCACGGCGACGTCAGCCTTGGGCGCATGGCTGAAGATGAGGCAGCAAGTGAGGCTAGGCAGCACCGAGATGCATTCGCGGCACTTGACCGCTGCCTCAACGCCCGACCAGCGGGGCGTCCCGCTCTCGCGGAGGTATCCCCAGATCGTTACGCCCCGTTTTCCTGGACGATCGAGGCGGCTGCGCCAAACGATGCGCTCTGGCTGCTCATGACTAGCCTTATCCGGCGACGGCCATGCGAGCGAGAGGTCATCGCGTTCAGACTGTGTGCGCGTCGGCACCAGTGGATTCTGCTTACCCTGTGTTCAGCCCTCGATATGGGCGCGCTCCCTCGGAATGAGGTCCATGCCTTCCATGCAGACGCCGCACGAGATCGATGACTTGCTTGCTGAGCAGTTGATTGGCAGGTCGATCCGGCAGTTGCAGGTGCTGGGGGTCAACTCGCTAAGACAGTCGCGCCCTCTGCTGCTGAGCTTGTCGGTGAGTAGGTGGTCAGCATTCGTTGTGAGAGGCGAGTCATTGCCGTCTCGACCGCCGCTTATGAGATCCGCGTGGATCTACAGCGAACCGGACGAGTGACCTGGCTGGGGAGTGCCGATGCCTGGCAGGTATCAAGTGGGGCTCCCCTTCCGACAGTCCGTCTGCTGCTAGAAGACGGTACTGGCCTGGACTTCACCGAGCCAGCGAAGACGAAGAGGATAACCGTGTCGCTGCTGTCAAAGTCGGCCTAGCCTCTGTGGTAGTGACCCCCGCACAACTCCCGGTGCGCAAAGTGACAACGGCGTTGGCGCACGCCATAACGGCAGAGTGCTTCGCTGTCGCCGGATCGCACGCAAGAAATCATGCCAGCCAAGGGGAACCAGACGGACGGTTTGGTCAGGGCCGCACGTAACCACGGTATCCCGGTACCTCACGGTGCCACGGCTGGCGACCGTGTGCTACCAGCGTGGCTCTGGCGGCTGGGGGCAGTAATATATAGGGCTGGTATACCGAGCGGGTTCGCGGCGGGGGAGCGTGCAGGCCAGGCTCATGCCCGCCAGCCACCCGACACCGGGAAAGAGCACGTTGAAGGCGACGAGCCAGCCGAGACCCTCGACGTGGCGGATCGCGCCGATCAGGCTAGGCAGGAGGTACACCACCAGAAGCCCGGCGATCAGCGCACCCCAGAACAGAGGATTTTGAGCTAACGCGTTCATACCTGCCTCCATTGCCAGTATCTCACGGAGCAAGCCCGGGGCGCGGGGCGTTCTGGGCGGCGGCCGCGCGGGTCGGGGACGGGGCTGGCTGCTGGAGTCGGCCGTTGATGGCAGCCCGGATGCCGTCCGCGGTCGTGCAGGGGAAGCTCTCGGCTGCGAGCTGGGCTGCGGTCCGGTCCGCGGAGGCATGGGCGCCTGCGGTGTCGGCGATCACCGTGTTGCGCCCCGCCGCGGTCAGGCCATTGGCGTGCTGCCTCGCGGAATGCGAGGCCGCGGCGCGGTCCAGGTCGGCGGCGCGGGCATGCTCGGCGCGAGCAGCCCTGTCCTCCTGGCTGCGGGCACGGGCGAGCCAGGCGATCACCTCGGCGGGCAGGCTGGTCGATGCCTCCAGGGCTGTGGTCAGCTCGTCGGGGCTGAGCCGTGATCCGCGCTCGGCCAGGGCGCGGGCTTGCAGCCGCTCGGCGATCCGCCGCCCGCGCTGCTCGGCGTCCTGATAGAAGTCCGGACGGGGACCAGGCTGAGGAACGCTCGCGCTGGCGGCCTCGGCAGCGTCGGGCAAGAAACCGGTGCCGGGCATGTTGGCCTCGATTCCTGGCCGTGTGCTGGCTGGCTGGCCCGGGCGCGCGTGCGGCTCCCGGGCGAACAGGTGCACGGCCTCCTGCATCGCCTCCAGCGGGTCGGCTCCCTCGGCGCGGAGCCTGTCATAGCGGGCCATGGCGTAGGGGTGCAGGACACGCAGGCGCCCCTCGGCCTTGCGCAGCGCCGAGGCCGCTTCGGGGTCGGTGTCGGCGTACGGGGCGGCGGCGCCCCAGACACGGCCGACCTGGAGCAGATCAGCTTGGGCCAGCCACCGCGCGTCGTGGGCGGGCGCCCACCGTGCCCTGGCGTCGGCGCGGGCGGCGCGTTCCTGTTCCTGGAGCGCCCGGCGCTGCTGTTCGGTGCGGGCGGCGTCGCGGGCAGCGCGGGTCGCTTTGCGGCGCGCGGCGATCTCGTAAGCGGCGCCGACCATGGCGACGAGCTGCGCCGCTTTCTGGGAGGAGTGGCTGAACGCTTCGCCGAACGGGTCGGGGTGGTGTGCGGACGGGTCCATTGTCATATCTGTCTCCTTCGGTGCGCCGATGCGGGCTGGGGATTACGTGCTGCCATGGCGGCGGGGCGGCGCGGGAGCGCGCGGGGCGGGCCTGCGCCTGGTGGCCGCGAGGGGGTCGGCGGGGACAGGCTGGGGCGGGGCCGGGAAGGAAGCGCCCGCCAGCGATGCCGGGCTCAGCACCTGGGGCGGTTTGCTGCGGCCAGGTCCCGCTCGGGTGCCGGCGGCGGCGTGCAGCCGCTCGGCTGCACGCAGCGCGCCGGCCGCCTGGGCTGCGTGCTGCTGGGCTTGCCGCAGCCCGGCGACCGCTTCGGCGAGGGAGGCCAGCCGGGTGAGCAGTACGATTGGGGCGAGCGACGGGTCCTTGGTCAGGTAGGCGAAGGCGGCGATCAGCCGGGCGGCGCGGCGCAGGCTGTTCCCGGCCGGGGTCGGGGCGGGGATGCGGGCGTACGGGGCGCGTGCGGCCCGGTCGTAGGCGTCGGCGGCCTGCCGCAGGATGCGGCTGCCGAGCGCGGCGGCTGCCGTATGCAGGGTGTCGGACGCGGCCCAGGCAGCATCGGCGGCGGCCGCCGGGTCAGTGCCGGCCAGCGCGCGGATCTGCGCGGTGGCCTGGCTGGCGGCGCGGGCGGCGTGGTCCCACAGCGCGTTCCGCTCGGCCGCCGTGAACGGGTCGCCGGGCGCGGTGCCGGGGCCGGCCCAGCGGCAGCGCAGCTTGGGCCAGCTCAGGTCCGCGGCGAGCTTGCCGCCGCCGAACCACACCGGCCTGCCGTCCTTGCCGGTGTCGCCAGGCAGGGCGACCGCGTACCCGGTGACCTGGCCCGGGATCTTGGCGCTGAGCCGCGTGCGGACCAGTATCCCGGCCGCCTCCAAGCGGGCGAAGAACTCCTGATCGCTGCGGGCTCCGGCCGCGGCGGTGGTGACCTGGCGGCGCAGCGTGACGCGCGGCGGCTCGTCCAGGCCGCGGCGGGCGGCCTTCTCGGTCTCGGCGCGAGACGGCCGGCAGGCGGCGGTGCGATCTCCAGGGGCGGTGGACTCCAGCCCGTAGCGTTCCTCGGCGGCCAGGCACGCCTCCCGGACGCGCTTCTTCTCGAAGTCCAGCCGCCAGCGGCGGCTATCCTGGCGGGCCAGCATCGCCACAATATGGATGTGGTCAGCGCCGTGCCGGACGGCGATCCACCGGACGCCCTCGTCTTCCTCGCCGTACCGGGACAGGCCAGTGCGGTTCATCACGTCGCCGGCGATCTGCGCCCACTCATCATCACTGAGCGTCTTGTCGCGCGGCGCGGCGCGCATCATCGTATGCCAGACCGGCCGGAGGTATCCCAACTTGCCCAGCGCGGCGTGTGGCTGGTTCAGCAGCCCGAACAGCCGCCGGAAATCCCGTGTCCCGTTCGCGCGCAGCGGCGGCTCCAGCTCGGCCGGGTGCCGCCACCCGGCGACGATATGCGGGTCGGTGTGCTCCTCGTGCCGTCCGGGGCCGTACAGGTAATAGATCAGGCCCTCGCACCGCTCGCCGCGCTTGTCCGGGCCGTCCGGGACCTTCCCGATCATCGCGCCGCCTCCGCGATCACATCCCGGCCACCGGACCGCGATCCACCGGCACGGCGGACCGCCCGCCAGGCACGGATGCTCCGCCCGCGTACCGCGGACCGCCACCCGCTGGTCCGGGACCGGTCCCGGACCAGCGGACCAGCGTCCCCGGCCCGGCGGAGCATCCACCGCGGACCGGACGCCATCCGGATGTCACCGGACCGTCTTGCGCAGCTGTTCCGCGGCGGCATCCAGCCGTTCCACGCGGCGCAGGCACGCCTGCGCGACCGGGACCAGCTCGGCGGGACGCTGTCCGGTCGCGTTCAGCTTCGCGACCGCCTGGTTCAGAAGCACGCCGATCTTGCGGACCAGGCCGGAGGCGCGCATCAGCTCGCCCAGCGCCTCCCGGAACGCCGTATCCGGCTCGACGGCGGTGCCGCGGGCGGCTGAGAGGGCGGCCTCAGCCGCGTAGGCGCCCTTGGCCAGTCCCGCGCGCCCGGCCGCCTGCTCCAGCTCGGCGAACTCCTCCTCGGTCAGGTCGAACCGCACGGTGCGGGGGCGCGCGGCCTGCTGCCGCGGTCGGCGCCGTGACCGTGACCCTGCCGACGGGCGGGAATCGTGCTCTTGCGTGACGCTCATGAATCACTCCCTCGATGACTCCCGGCGCGAATGCGCCGTAATAAAGGACCGGATTCAATGTACGTCCCCTTTTCAGTATGTGCCATGGACCGCGCTCGGTCCATGGCTAAGTGAACGTTTTGTACATCTTGCTTCGCCCGGTTTCCCGGCCTCAGATGAACTGCGGAAAACAGCAGGTACAGGCCACCCTCCGGTGATTTCCCGCACCTTCCCGCTGCCGCGATCTAATCCGCGCTATTCACAAACGAGCCAGCCCCGCCACTGCTATTCCAGCGGGAACCCCACTATTCATCACCGAGCACAAAACGGTTCGCGGTCGGCAAGGCATATAACCCCCGGCAGCCAGCCGACGGCGTGCTTCCTCCGCAGCCGTCTGGCGTGCTCGCGACAGCGGTGCCCGACAGTCGCGAGCCGCGAGACGATCACGCTCCTGCCGGACAAGCCGGGGCGGGCGAAAGCCCGGACGGGAGTCTCGGCCTTCGCGGGCTGCCTCGCCGATGCCGTGACTTGTTCGCCAGGCGCTGTCGGGCCGTCCTTCCGGTACTCGGGCGAGTGTCCGCCTGACCGGACGGACACGAGGCGTCGGCCGGGGCGTGCGTCCGGGGACAGAGGCCGGCTGCGAGGCGGCGGAGCGGCCCCGTCGCGTCCATCCGCACCCGCTGGCCCGGTCCGGCTGGCGCAGTCCGCGTACAGACCACCGGGCGTCCCGGACTCCTCCGGCCGCGGTGTGGCCGGACCGGGGACCGCGCGGACGCGGCTCTGCGGTCCCGGCTGCGGGGCGAGGACCGCTACCGGCCCGGCAGGTACTCGTCCATGACCGCGCGGACCGCGGCGGCGACCGCGGACGAGCACCACCTGGCCTGCCACGCCCCGGCCCGCAGCAGCAGCCCGGCGAATCGCCAGTGCCTCGCCGAGCATGTCGAACGTCCAGGTGGTCCCGTCCAGGCTGATGGCGGCCGGCCCGGTTCCTCGGCTGGTCCAGGAACCGCCGCAGGACGCCGGGCATCACAGGTCCTCCGCGGCGTGCCCGGCGAGGTGGTATGCGCCAGCGAGCTGGTGGCCGCGGTCGGCGACCAGGGCATGGCGGGAGATGGTGACGGCATCGCGCCAGCAGCCCTCCAGCCCGTTGCCGGAATGGACGGCCGCCGACCCGGCGGCATCGAAACAGGATCCGGCACGCGGCCTCGGCAGCCGCGGTCATCTGGCAGCAGGCCAGGCGCAGCGCCGCCCGCCGCCCGGCCGGGTGAGCGCGCCGGTCAGCGGTGTGACGCTGCCGCCACCGGAAGCGACCGGTGTGGCTAAGCAGGTGCGCGCTCGCGCGATCGCTACGGGCGGGCGCTCGGGGATATCGAGGCGGATATCACGGGACGGCGGAGACCACGGTCTTCGAAACCGGTCAGGCGGCCCCGGCTGGGCGGGACGGCGTGGGATGGCTCGTGACGTCGAGAACTACGGAGGCGGATGCGATCGAGCATCGCTCTCAACATCGGCGTAGCGCTGGTCAGCGCTAGCATCGCGACATGCCATTCGATGCCGCGCTGACTGCTTGGGCGACGCTAGGTCTCGCGGCCTTCGCTATCGCAACGGTCATCTTCGCAGGGCTCGCCTGGAAGTCACAGGCAGGAGAGCTCCAGTCGCTCAAGGAGCTGAATGAAAAGCAGATCCCGGTCTTGGAGGGCCAGCAGGCCGAGTTGGAGACCTTACGCCGCCTGCGCGAGCGGGAGGAACAGGAACGCCGCGAGCGATTTGTCAGTCAGGTGTTCTGCTGGCAGGAAATCGGACCGGACCACCGCGTGCTGCAAGCGCAGATCGCTGCGGGCGTACGGCCGGGTATGGTCAGCAGCACCTACGTCCGCAACACCGGGACGGTACCGGTGTACGACCTCAGTTTCGGCTGGTGGATAGGCGATAGGTTGGACACCTTTTCCAACCGCGTGACACCGCTGACGCCGCCTGACGTAGAGATCCGGGAAGGCGAATCCTCAGCGCACTGGCATCAAGCTATCCCGCCTGGCACTGACACCGACACGATTAGGGTTGCCGTGTTCATGCGCGACGCGGCCGGGAACCGATGGCGTATCCGGCCTGGCGGCCACTACGAGCTATATACCGACGACATGCTGCCGCCAGGCACGTGGACGACTACGTAGCCTGCAGCCAGACTGAGCTTGTAGGGCGGATGTAACCAGGGCTGCCGCGTTCCCGCAGGCACGGAAACAGTTCGTCTACTGGATTTAGGTTGTGCTACACCGGAGCTTCGTGACGTCTATGCGTTCCGTACCGCTGACTTACGACGAGCTGGCTGCCGCGATCAACGCCGGCGTCTTCCCGTGCGAACGGACCTGGATCGACTTCAAGAAGCGGCTGTACCCAGATAACCCGAGTAACGGCAAAGGACGGGCAGCGACCAGCCTGGAGCTGGCCAAGGACATGGCGAGCATGGCCGTGCTGGGCGGGTATCTCGTCTACGGAGTCGATGAAGACAAGGGCAAGCACCTGTTTACCGTCGATGCGATGCCGCTGCCTGTCGGCCTGCACGAGACCGTTGATGCCGTGGCACGCAGCCGGATCACGCCGGTCCTCACGGTTGCCCCGTTCCTGGTGCCGGACCCTGCTGACACGACGCGCGGCTTCCTGGTGGTAGAGATTCCGCCGTCGCCGGACGCTCCGCACATGGTGGACGGCGTGTATTGGGGTCGGTCAGAGACGGGCAAGGTCCGGCTAACCGATACCGACGTCGAACGCCTGATTCTGGCCCGCAGCCGTGGTGCCGCGTATCTGCTGGATGCGATGACGGCCACCGAAGAAGCTGACCCCGCCCCGTCGTCGAAGTATTGCCACTTTTATCTGACTGCTGTCCCGGCAACCGGCTGGCCGGACATGTTTGCTGGGTACGCGCGCGATCGCGCAAGCCGTCAGAGGCTGAGGCAGCTCAGCATCAAACTGCTGAGCGAGATCAATAGGACCGCTGGCGGGCAGCAGCGTCCCCCAGTGGCATTCGACTACATGACCCACGATTGGCGCAGCCAGAAGGTAGCTGCTGGCTGGCTGGGCACCTGGGGAGCCGACCTCAAGGAAGACGGCGGCCGGGCGCTGGGTGTCGATGATGACGGCCCGGTCCGTTACCTCAACCTGGGCGTCTCGGCCAAGTTGTCGATGAATAACAGCGTTCTGTTCGTCCGCGAGCTGACGGTGCTGTTCGAGACCTGGGACGTCATCCGGCTTATTACTGCGCTTTCCGGTGAGGTCGGCTACCGCGGCGGCTGGCTGCTTGGTGTTCGGCTCGTCCACCTCGGCGGCCACATGTCGCAGGTCAACGATCCTGCTATGGGGTTCGTCGCCGGGGCCGGCATTACATGGGAGACCGCCGATTACTCGCGGACGACCAGGGCAACGGCACTGGAGATCAGAGAGAAGCCAAGGCTGGTCGCCGACAGGTTGCTGCGTCAGCTCCTGCGCGGGCTGGGAACTGAAGATCTGCTGGATCAGCCTCCGTTCGGCCCCGCCTAGTTACGGTCTGCCAGGAAGGCATCGTGGGCGACACTGTACATATGTCGTTAGATAACGGAGATCCGCTCCTATCCACTCAGCTGGCTGATCTGCGGGCCAGGCGCGCCCCGTCGTTTCCAAAGAGACAGGCCGACGCTGAGCTGGCCAGGGCATACAACCAGGCAAGCGAGGCGCTGAGCCGAAGGCTGAACCTCGACAGCCGGATCTGGGAGCGCGCCTGGCCCGGCGACGCTGTCCCGTCCGAGCAGATGATTACCGACGCCCTCGCCGGTGTCCTCGAGATCGGTCCCGGCGAGGGCATGCCGAGCGCGCTGCAGCCGACGTTGCTGGCCGGTTGCCCTGCTGAGGACAGGGAGTATTACCAGGACCGGCCGCTTCAGGTCGTACGGATGCCAAGCGGGCCGCGTCTCGCGCCAGACCTGTTGCTCGACGGCCGCAGCCACCATCCGAACCCGCCGGTGTCGCACGTGTTCCTCATCGAGAACAAGTACCTGGCGAACTGGCAGGTACCGTATGCGGGGCATCTGTATGGCATGCCGGCTGGCGGCAGGTACGACTTGGTGACGATGTGGGGCATCGGCCATGATGACCCGTCCGGGTTGCGGGTGCCGCACATCTACGGAACGCGCCCGGACTGTGAAGAATTCTGGCACCGTCGTGCGGGCCGCGGCTTGTGGATGGCGTCGGTCGTCCAGCTCGACACCTACGTCGCCTATTCCGATGAGGTGCTCGGCGACTTGGGCCTTGCCGATGAGCACAGCGCGCCACTGCGGGTACATGGTGTGCTCGTCGACGCCTGGGCACGTGAAGTCACCGCGGATCTGGCCGTCACCTGGCAGCATTGGACGACGGTGTCGTACGCGGACCTGTTGGCCGATAGCTATCGGGCGCTCAGCACCTGCGATCCCGGGTCCGCGACTGCTGATCGCCTGAAGGTTCTGCTGGCCAGGTTGCTGTGGCTGTGACGGTCGGCGTCGTGGGATATGCAGCAGTCCGGGTTGGCTGCTGGTTAGCGCTGGTCCTTCACCTGCTTCACCACGGAGAGCGCCAGTTCACCGCCGCCGGAGTTGCGTAGTCGCATAGCTACAGCCTGCCAGTTGTGCCCAGGCTTTGGCTGCGCCGACACGGCGCAATCCTTCGGCGCTTGCTCAGTCCGGATTCAGCGGGGCAATGGTGCAACGAAGGTTGGCAAGGGAGCCGACAGCTTGGCTACTCCACTACCATCATTGTTCGTTCCAGGTACTTGTTCAGGTGGTTCTGCTTGTACGGGAAGCTCTGCCAGAGCGTTCCGGCTGACTGCTCGTACAGGTCGGCGAAGGGCACGATGCACTCGGGGGCCTGCCAGACCGGCGAGGCGACGGCCCGGCCGTTTGGCTCCACCAGGATGGCGTGTCCCTCGCCGATCCGCATCCAGTCCGCGATCGTGATCCGGGGTGCCCAGCCATTCCGCTCCTTCTCCTGCTGCAGGTAGTCGTACAGCTCGTCAAGTTCCTGGCCGGTGGTGAAGTCGTCGAAGAGATTCTTGCTGTAGCCCTTCGGGATGGTGGTGAGGATCTTGACCTTCTTGGCGCCGAAGATGTCGCCGGTGTGGGCGATGTAGTTGATCACCTTGCGATTTTGCTTCATGTAGACGCAGATGACCGACAGCGGGATCTCTTCTTCCGCGAGCCGGCGGAGGCCGCTGATGACCTTGTCGTAGTGACCGCGGATGGCGTCGTGCTGGCGCCGAGGGCCGTCGACCGTGACGTCGACATAGTCAACGAGATCCCGGAGACGGGCGGCGGCATCCCGTGTGATGAAACTGGCGTTGGTGGAGAGGACGATCAGGTCGAACTTTCCCTGAGCGTGCTCCAGGGCTTCCCAGAAGTACTTGTATGCCATTGGCTCGCCGCCTGAGAAGATGATCCGGCGCATGCCACGGAGCTTGTCGATCATGTCCAGGACTTCAGCTTTAGTCCTTGTCCGGATGCCGGGAGGCTCTGAGCAGTAGACGCACCGGAAGTTGCAGTTACGGGTTAACTGGAACGTGAGGCTTAACGGGCGGTCCATCGAGGCGATCAGGGTGTCGGTCTGTTCGTCTTTGGTCGCCTTGAAGCACTGGGCCTGGTCGTCGAACTGGACGGTGGGAAGCAGCATGGTTGGTCCTCTCGGTCTTGTCTGACTTCTGCTGCACTATCTCGGCTAGCCGGGGGCAGCTAGCCAATGCCTGAGCGGTCAGTGCGGCTCCATCGCCACTGATAGCCCGCCCGTATTCGAGGATGAGCAGGGCTATGGTCACGCGAGCCTTGTGGCGGCCGATGCCGGGGAAGGATCTGAGCCGAGTCAGCAGCGTTTGGCCGGTGGGGTTGTCCGACCAGAGGTTCCGGGCACGGCCTTCGTAGTCGCGGACGAGGACTTCGCAGGTTCCGACGACGTTCCGCGCCATGATATTGGCCCACGGGTGCAGGGCCGGCCCCCGCCCAATGACGTCGGCCAGTTCGTCCGGGTCGGTCGCCGCCAGCTGAAACGGATCACAGGCGCCGAGGCGCTCGGCGAGCCGTACGGGCGCCTGCCAGGCGAGTTCACTGCGAACTCGCTGGTTGAATAGCACGCCCAGCAGGAAGGTCAAATCGCCGCCATCAGTGTCTATATCCGGTAGGTCTATGCTCATCGCGATTTCCAATCTCCGCGCGCAGCAACTCTATGAGCCATGTAACAATTGCCTGCTGCGCTTCCAGATTGGAATTATCGCATACTTTGTAGGCTGCTCCCAGTGATTCCATGAGTTTTGCATAGTGGATGTATTGGGAAAATTCAACTGCGCTGTCCGTGGACTGCAGACGGGTTGCGTTGCCGCGCTTAGCACGGCGAGCCGCAATCGTCTTAGGGCTCACCTCGAGGATCAGATTCAATGACGGCTTCGGGAACGGCTGGTTGAGTTCGGTAATGATCGAGGCACTGACGCCATCACCAGCGTGGAAGACGTATGAGGAGAGCACGTAACGGTCGCAGACAACCGGTATGCCTTGAGCCAAAGCCGGCGCTATGACAGCGGAGACATGCGTTTCACGGTCGGCTGCGATGGCCCGGGCAAGGTCCGCCCCCCGTAAGTTCTGCTCACTCTGCAGATCAAAAGCTGGCGTCGGCTCCTTGGTAATGATCACTTGGCCGCGCACATGAGGGCTCAGATGGGCCGCCAGTGCAGCGCACAGCGCTGTCTTGCCGGCCCCCTTCGGGCCTTCTAAGGCTACGAACTGCGCATTGCCCACTGGGCATCCCCCGAAACGCCAGTAACAAGAGCATGCTGCCGTGAGGCTGCGAGCGCGGCGTGCCTGCGGCCCCTTGACGGGCATACCGCCGTTAGTTCCCGCAGTGTCATACCTGTTGCGCCTTTGCCTCAGCGGAACTCCGCTCAGTCCACTTATTACGAGCATAAGCTCGGAAACTGGGCCGAGGAAGGGTCGGATTATGAGCCGAGGCGGGCGCGTAGCGCTCCTGGCAGTGCTAGGGCCGCGCCTCAAGCTTGGCGATCTTCGTCACGATGGCCTGGTTCAGGTCCGCACCGAGCATTTCGGACAGGATGGCCACGCAGATTGTGACGTCTGCTAATTCCCCCGCCAGCGAGACGTCGTCGTAACGTGCGGCTTTGGCCGCGCGCTGGAACTTGGTTCGCCCGAGCACCTCGGCGTGCAGCTCGCCGACCTCTTCACCGAGCTTGACCGTCTGGGCGAGCAGAAACAGGTCACGATCCTGCTCGGTCAGGCCGTAGCCGGCGGCTAGGCGGCGGGCTTGCATGTTGGCCCACTCGCAGACCTGCCGGAGCGTCAACTCAACAGCCGTGTGCGGAGATTCTGGCTGGTCGCCGGACGATAGTCCGTTTGCCGCTCCGCCATTTGATACGACAGTCATCATCCCTCCGCAGCGGTGACTTGAACGAACAGACACCGAGATCTCTGTCACGCTCGCCTATCAGGACGACAGACGCTACTCCTGCGCTCCCTGTGGGCGAGCTGGGGAAAAGTGACCGGTTCTGTGAGTAAGTGGCTTCCCAGCGCGCTCCGGCTGTGGATGCTGGAGAGAAGTCTTGCTGGCAAGCGGCTCGTTGAGGCTGTGCGTAGGCGCCGACCCCTGTGGATGAGTGGCGCGACGAATTTCAGAGTTGTAATTCTGACGACCGGTGCTCTGGCTTTTGCCTCCCCGGCTGTTCTGGGCACTCGAATGTCGTGGTTATGCGGCGAGGTCTACCCATGCCGGCGGAGAACGCGGATTTCTTAGGGTGCCGGCCGGTCAGGGCGAGATGGCTTAAATCTGGCGGCGATGATGATGCGGCGGAGCTTGGCGGCCATGTCGGCCGTCGACGGCTGGGTCTTGGTGGTGTACCAGGGTGCGCGGGCGCGGCGCACTCCTGGCGCGACGCCGCTGCTGCCAGCCCTCTCATCAAGGGCTCGCATCTTGCGGAGCCAGCCCTGCCGCCGTACTGGCATGCTCCCACAGCAGCGGAATGTCCTGGTCGGCCGGTCGTCAGCTGGCCCGGCGCACCGCAGACCACCCGGCCGCCGATCGGTAGCCAGATGGCCCAGGACGGATGCTCAGCCAGCAACTCAACGGCCCTTTACAGCGCCTCGCAGGGTTCCGGCCAGCTCGTGTTGCTTCGCGTCGGGGCAAACCGGGCTCCCTGCCTCGCGTTGATCTTCTGGCATCAGCGCCCACCTCACTCCTGGGTTTGGCTGAGTGTGTCGAGGTAGGTCCTGGTCGCCGCGGGCGCGAGCGCGGCCTCGCGGATCCGGGCGAAGGTCGCCCGGTACGCGT
>Ga0335074_10000692_pt1 | contig 46863 bp, 44 predicted proteins | sample Lox_Sample_23_FD_206715 | JGI IMG/M metagenome (GOLD analysis project Ga0335074, IMG submission 206715) | Soil microbial communities from Loxahatchee National Wildlife Refuge, Florida, United States - Lox_Sample_2.3 | ecosystem: Environmental > Terrestrial > Soil > Wetlands | place: USA...
GGAGCCCCGGAGCGATCGGTGAGGCCGGCCAGCCTCACCAGCAATCGATTGAGGCGCTGCACGTATTCTGCGGGATTGCCGAGCTGCCCGCCCTCGGCGAGCGCGGCCTGATCGTAGATGAGCAGCGCGAGGTCTTTGAACTCGGTCGAATCGTTCACGCCGTTCAGGTACTTGACGATCGGATGGCCGACGTTGAGCTCCAGCACCGGCTTCACCGCCGGTGCCGACTGTCCGGAGGCCTGCAGGATGCGCCGCATGCTCGCCCCGAGATCGTGCTCTGCGAGCACGAGACAGGCCGGCGACTCGGTCAACCGCGAGGCGACCTTCACCTCGATGACGCGCTCCGCGAGCGAGTCCTTCACGCGCTTGAGGAGCGCTTTGCTTTCCTTCAGCTGCTCATCGGCGGTGCTGCGCTCCGATTCGCTTTCGAGTCCGCCGAGCTCGAGATTCCCGCGAGCGGCATCCTTGAAGCGCTTGCCCTCGAACGCCTCCACCTGTTTCATGACCCACTCGTCGATGCGGTCGGCAAGCAGCAGGACCTCCACGCCGCGCTCGCGGAGCTTCTCGATATAGGGGCTGCCGCGCGCCGCTCCGGGCGTGTCGGCGATGACGTAGTAGATGCGATCCTGACCGGGTTTCATGCGCTGCACGTACTGCTGCAGATCCACCTTCGGCTCCTCGTCGGGCGCGTGCGTGCTCGCGAACCTGAGCAACGGCAGGATCTTCTCGCGATTCGCGCCGTCCTCCGCCAGACCCTCCTTCAGCACCGGCCCGAACTCGCGCCAGAACGTCGCGTAATCGTCCGGCTTGTCGCTCGCGAGGCGCGCGAGCATCTCGAGCACGCGCCGCGTCAAGCTGCTCCGGATCGCATCCACTTCCGGATCCTGCTGCAGCAGCTCGCGCGAGACGTTGAGGGGCAGATCGCTCGAGTCGATCACGCCCTTGACGAAGCGTAGGTACAGGGGCAGGAACTGCTCGGCATCGTCCATGATGAAGACGCGCTTCACGTACAGCTTCAGCCCGCGCGCGGCGTCGCGCTGCCACAGGTCGAAGGGGGCGCGGCTCGGGATGTACAGCAGGCTCGTGTACTCGCGCTTGCCCTCGACGCGGTTGTGACTCCAGGCGAGCGGGTCCGCGAAGTCATGCGCGATGTGCTGGTAGAGCTCCTTGTACTCCGCGTCGGTGATCTCCGCGCGCGCGCGGGTCCAGAGCGCCTTCGCCTGGTTCACGGTCTCGTACTCCGCCGGCTCGCGGCGCCGCTGCGCCTCCTTGCCGCTGTCCTCCTTGCGCATCAGCACCGGGAAGCTCAAGTGGTCGGAGTAGCGCCGGATGAGCCCTCGCAGCCGCGATGATTCGGAGAACTCGGCCGCCTCCGGCTGCAAGTGCAGAATGACGCTCGTGCCGCGTTCCTCGCGCGCGATCCGCTCGACCGTGAACTCGCCGTCCGCGCTCGATTCCCAGCGCACGCCCTCCTCGGTCGGCACGCCGGCCTTGCGCGTGAGCACCTCGACGCGATCGGCGACGATGAAGGCGGAATAGAAACCGACCCCGAACTGGCCGATGAGCTGGGAGTCCTTCTGCTGGTCCCCCGAGAGGGACTTGAAGAACTCGGCCGTGCCGGACTTGGCGATCGTCCCGAGGTGAGCGATCGCCTCCTCCTGCGTCATCCCGATGCCGTTGTCGCGGACCGTGACCGTGCGGGCCGCGGGATCGCAGTCGACCCAGATCCTGAGGTCAGCGTCCTGCGTGAGGAGCTGCGGCTGCGCAATCGCCTGGAAGCGCAGCCGATCGTTGGCGTCGGATGCGTTGGAAACGAGCTCGCGTAGAAAGATCTCCCGGTGACTGTACAGGGAATGAATCATCAGCTGCAGCAGCTGGCGAACCTCGGCCTGGAAGCCGAGCGTTTGCTTGGTGGATTCCGGCATGCTCACTCCTCACGTACGGCGCCGAGCGAGGATGTGGGGAGTGCGGCCCCGTTTTCAAGCCGGGAAGGCGCACGGCAGCGTCGAGCGCGCCGGGTGGTCGGCGGCGCACCCCCACGAGGGGCGCGTGACGGCCTCAGCTGATGAAGCGCGCCGCGTGCAGGGTGGCCAGTGCGAGGTGCGTGTAGGCGCGGAGGCTCAGGAGGCCGGCCCCGAGCGCGGAGGCCGCCGCGGCGATCGGTGCGGCGACGCTCGCGACCTCGTCGGCCGCGGACGACGCCACGTGCCGCAAGGCGCCGACGAGATCATCGAACTCATCCCACAACAGCAGCAAGCGTTCCACGCGGACCACTCTACGGGGCGCCGAGCGCACCCAGTGTGCCGGAATTCTCAGTCGGTCAACGAGTCCGCTCCGGCTGCGCGAATCCTCATCGCCTCGAGCACTGCGCGTCGGCGCGCGAGGCTTCCGACCCACTGCGATTTTACATTACTGCGTACGATTGCCGCGTCCGACCGCCTTGCGGCCCCTGTGCGCCCTGCGTAGTCTTGCCTGGCCCACCTCGGACGGGTTCATGCAGCGCATCGTCGTCCTCAACCCCAAGGGTGGCTCCGGGAAGACGACCATTGCAGTCAATCTCGCGAGCTACTTCGCTTCGCGCAAGCAAATGCCGGTCCTGATGGACTTCGATCCGCAGGGCTCCTCGCTCCGCTGGGTGAAGAAGCGCCAGCCCACTCAGCCTTGGGTGTACGCCGTCGCAGCCTTCGAGAAGGACAACCGCATGACGCGCAGCTTCCAGCTGCGCGCGCCCGACGGGACGACGCACGTCATCGTCGATACCCCCGCCGCCGTCGACGCGCGCGAGATGCCGGAGCTCACCCGAACCGCGGACAAGATTCTCGTGCCCGTGCTGCCGTCGGACATCGATATCCACGCCTGCTCGCGCTGCATCCGGGACCTGCTGCTCGTCGCCAAGATCCGGCGGGAGGATAACCGCCTCGGCGTGATCGCCAATCGTGTGCGGCGCAATACCCTCACCTTCCAGTCCCTCATCCGGTTCCTGCACACGCTCGGCGTGCCGATCGTGGCGACGATCCGCGATTCGCAGAATTACGTGCGTTCCGCCGAGCTCGGGCTCGGCATCCACGAGATGAAGACCTACGTGGCGCGGGAGGATATCGAGCAGTGGCAGCCGCTGATCGCCTGGCTCGAGCAGCCGGCGGGGGTCGTTCCGTCTCTCGATCCCGGTCCGGTGACGCCCCTCAGCCCCGATTCCGCGCCCGCGAACGAGACCGCCTGAGCGACGCGGCCGCCTGAGGGCTTACTTCGGCTTCTTCTGATCGTTATCCCAGGAATCCTTCACCTGCTCGGCCCAGCTCTTGTAGTTCGACCAGGTGTTCAGATTCTTGGTGATGGCGGAGTGCCGCGCCCGAGCACGCTGCATCCGATCGAGCCACTTTCCAGGTGGGTCCTGAGCGCTACCCGGTGACGGCGCGGGCGTCTCGGGCTTTGCCGCGGTCGGGCCGCTTCGCGTCCTGTCGGATGAGCTCATGACGACTCCTGAAGTACTGACGGCAGCGTACGGATTTGTATGCGCCGCACGACAGGAACTGGTTCACAGGGGTTGGTCGCAACACGACAAACGAGTGGTCGGCACGGACGCCGTCGACTGAGCGACGCGCGCGAATCCGCCGAGCGGGCTCTTATGTCACGCCACCAGGCGATAGCACGGGCGATACGCCGTGCCGGGGAGCCTCATCCGCCGCTGCTCCACGAACGCCGTGAGCAGCTCGTCGAGCAGGTGCATGATCTCCCGATCGCCCGAGAGCTCGTAGGGCCCGTGACGCTCGATCGCGTGAATGCCGGATTCCTTGACGTTGCCCGTGACCACGCCGGAGAAGGCGCGCCGGAGATTTGCCGCGAGCACGTGCGCCGGCTGCGAGCGCCGCAGCTCGAGTCCGCTCATCGATTCGTGCGTCACCTCGAAATGCCGTTGTAGCTCGAGATTGACGGCGAGCAGCCAGTTGAAGTTGTACGAGTCATTGCGCTCCCGGCGAAACTCGCGCACCGCGTCCATGCCACGCACCATGTGCCGCGCAACCGCCGCCGGGTCGTCGATGATCACGGTGAACCGCTCGAGCGCCCGCGGCCCGAGTGTGCTACCGATGAAGCGGGTCATCTGCTCGAAATAGGGCGCGCTCGTGCGGGGTCCCGTCAGCACGACCGGAAGCGGCTGATCGCGGTTCGCCGGATCGAGCAGGATCCCGGCGAGGTAGAGTATCTCCTCCGCCGTGCCCGCCCCTCCGGGGAACAGCACGATTCCATGGGCGAGCCGCACGAACGCTTCGAGCCGCTTCTCCATGTCCGGCATGATGACCAGCTGGTTGACGATGGGATTCGGCGGCTCCGCGGCGATGATGCCGGGCTCCGTCACGCCGATGTACCGGCCGTGCCAGATGCGCTGCTTGGCGTGGCCGATCGTCGCGCCCTTCATCGGGCCTTTCATCGCCCCCGGACCGCAGCCCGTGCATACATCGAGGCCGCGCAGCCCGAGCTCGTAGCCCACCTTCTTCGTGTACTGGTATTCCAGCTCGCCGATCGAGTGTCCGCCCCAGCAGACGATGAGATTGGGGCGCGCCTTGAAATCGAGCACGCGCGCGTTCCGCAGGATGTGGAACACGGCGTTCGTGACCGAAGCCGACTCGGCGAAATCGAAGCGGCCGCTGATCTCGTTGGCGGTGTAAATCACATCGCGGAGCACGGCGAACAGGTGCTCCTTGATGCCGCGGATCATCTCGCCGTCGACGAACGCTGCGGCCGGCGCGTTCCGGATCTGGAGCTTGACGCCCCACGCCTCGCGCAGGATCTCGACCTGGAAGTCGCTGTAGCGGGCGAAGATCTCCTTCGCGTTGTCGGTGTCCGCGCCGGTGTTGAGCACCGCGAGCGCGCACTTGCGAAATAGCGTGTAGAGCCCGCCCTGGCGCGAGTCGAGGAGCTTTCCGATCTCCGCCTGGGAGAGGTTCTCGAGGCTTCCCCTGGGGCCGACCCGTGCGTCCACGAAGTCGGGAATGACGATGCTACTTTCCACGGATTGGCGATTCCAAGCGCCGCAGGAGGGCAACCAGGACCCTCACGGCAGGATGTCGATCGGCGTGCCTTCTTGGGTCATCAGCCAGATCTCGACCATGTCGGAATCGGATACGGCGATGCAACCGTCGGTCCAGTCGTACTTCTCGTAGTACTCGGGCGGGCGATGCAGGCGATTCGGCAGCCCGTGAATCATGATCGCGCCGCCGGCATCCCAGCGATGTCGTCGTGCGCGCTCGAGATCGGAGCCGTTCGGGTAGGACACCTGGATGGACAGAAAGTAATCGCTGTGCGGATTGCGCCGCGTGAGGAAATACCGTCCCTCGGGCGTGCGGTAGTCGCCCGAGCGCTCCTTCTGTCCGATCGGGTTGAGCCCCAGAGCGACCTTGTAGGATCGCAGCACGGTACTGCCGCGCATCAGGTACAGCCGCCGCTCCCCCTTGCGCACGACGATACGATCCGCAAGCGGCATCGCATCGATCAAGCCGGGCAGCGCGGATGGCCTCTGCGAAGAGAGCGGCACGGACGTGCGCACCGACACGCGCTCGGCTACATCCGTGGGATCGTGCGCGAACGCCTCGGTGCTGCCCGCCAGCGCGAAGATCGCGACGCCTCCGAGCACGACTGCGGCGCAGCGACTCCTTCGCCCCAGAGCGGCGGAATGACCCGTCCGGCTCACCGCCTTGCGGATACTGTCAAATTCCATTCGGCGAGATTATAGGGTCCCGCCGCACATCGGGCGAAGCGTATCGCGTCACAGCGTCAACTCCCGGCACTCACGTCCTCGACGCGCGGCACGACGATCTGGGTACCGGGACGCATGTCGCTGAAATCCACATCCGGGTTGTACTGCTGCAGCAGCCAGATCGGCAGGTGCTCGTAACGCAGCGTCAGATTCCAGAGCGAGTCCCCCCGCCTTGCGATGTAGACCTCCGTCCCGGCGATGCGATGGGCCGCGAAATAGGTCGCCTCGAGCGCGCGATGGTATTCACGTCGCTTGGTCGCGAAGTCCTCGCGGGATGCGTGGCGGAAATCGAGCTTCACGCGATGGCCGATCACGACCGGACGGCCGTAACGCATGTGATTCACGGTGCGGAGCGATGCCGCGGAGACCCCGAGCCAATCCGCGTAGTGACCGATCGTCTCGGCCGCGGCCACGACGATCGTATCGTCCTTTGCAATGGAGTAATCGGTCGGATCGGCCGTCGCGGTGGCCTCAACCGCCGCGGGTCCGAGCGCGGGACCCAGCGCATCCTGCTGAGCCGCGGAGACGGGTTGCGATTGCGCCGCCGGCTTGACGACCGAAACGAGAGCCTCGGCGTCTTCTTCGCTCTCGAGCTCGGCCACTTCCGCGGGCACGCCGCCGCTGTCCTGAGGCGCCGACCCACCCGCCCCGGTACCGGTATCGCCCGGCGAGGCACTGCTCACGGCTCCGACCGCCTCCGTGTCCGCGCCTGCGGTGCCGGACCCGCTCGCCGTGCCGGACCCTGTGGCTGCGCCCGCCGCGACGGTTTCTGCGAGTGCGAGGTGCTGGCCTTCGAATATGAAGTTCGGATCCCGCAAGTGGTTGAGGGCGAGCAGCTGCGATTCCGAAACCCCGACCTTCCCGGCGATGTCCCCGAGCGAATCGCCGCGCTCAACCACATAGATGTCGGTCTCAGCCGCGGGCGGCGAAGCAGCCGGGCCCGCCGCCACGGCGGACGTTGCGGTGGCGGCTAACGGGCCCGCCGCCACAGCGGGCGTCGCCGTTGCAGTCGGCGCCGTTCCCACCTCCGCTCGCGATGCGACCTGCACGACCGCCGCCTCGCCGGGTACGCGAATCTCGCGACCCGGTCGTAATCGGGCGCTCGCGCGCAGACCGTTCATCCGCGCAAGCGTCCGTGCGCTCACCCCGTACTGCTCGGCGAGGCTCGCGAGGGTTTCACCCCGCTCGACCCGATGTCGTGACGAGTCCACATCACTCGCAAGCGATGGACCGGCCTCGGGAAGACCGAGACGCTGCGCGACGAGCTCGGACGTCCACTGCGCATCGCCGATCGGGAGCCTCAAACGGTATCCCTTCGGCACGGGCCGCTGTCCGCGCCAGCATGCACGCCGCAGCGCCGGATTGAGCTCGTGAAGCGTGTCGAGATCGATCCGCAGCGCCCGCACGAGCGTGCCGATCGACGCTCGGGTCGGTAGCGCCACTTCCTGAAAGCGCGCCTCGGGTAGGCGGTGAATCGGCCCGAAGTACTTCTCCGGGTCCTTGTCGACCTCGAGGGCGGCGAGAAAGGACGCATAGAAGTTGCGCGACGCGAAGCCGAACGACGGGCTCTTGTAATCACGCACGATGGTCGCGATGTCGTCTGTGCCGAGTGTCTCCACGGCGCGGCGCACACCCGCGGCGCCGTGGTTGTAGGCGGTCAGCGCGAGCGGCCAGGTGCCGAGGAGACGGTAGTTGTAGGAGAGCAGCTGCGCGGCCGCCTCGGTGGAGTGGAAGGGATCCATCCGGTCGTCCACGGTCGAGTCGATGCGCATGAAGCGCCGCCCCGTCGATCGCATGAACTGCCACAGGCCGGCGGCCCCCGCCTTGGAATGCGCCGCGGGATTGAACGAGGACTCGACGTGCGGGAGCACGGCGAGCTCGGCCGGCAGGCCGAGATTCGCGAGCGTCTCGGCGATGTGCTTTTCCCACTGTCCCGAGCGCTCGAGCCCCGCGCGAAAGCGATCGGACTGGCCGAGCTGGAAGCGGACGTGGTCCGTCGCTTCGAGGAGCCGAGCCGGCGTGCCTTCCTCGCCCCACAGGTCGCGGATCCGCTGGTCATCGGCCGCGAGGGGACCGCTCGCGCGGGCGATGCGCTTGAGCGCCGCCACGTACCGGTCGCGTGCGTCATCGACCACCCGCTCGCGTTCGCGAGGCGAGGTATTCGGGGCGAAATGCACGGTCTCGTAGACGACCGACAGGTTCTCATCGTCGTGCAGGAAGCCGGAGTCCGTGTCGATCTCGGTGTAGACACGCACCCAGAAATGGACGGCGGGTTCGAGCTCGGGCGGGCGCGGAAAGGCATCCGGAGCGCCCAGCACACCGCGCGGCGCCGCCAGTGCGAGCATGGCCGCGAGTGCGAGCCCCCGGAGCCAAGCATGGCTCATCCACCGGCCGCTTCGCGGCTGCGGTGGGCCCTCCTGTTGACCTGTCGGCACCGTTTACACCCTTTCAAACGCTCGATTTCGAACCGGCATTCAAGACCTTGAACCGGCCCGCGCGAGCGGGCCCGCAACGCGCACACGCCGAATACGTCGATGATCTTGACACTACGCGTGAGCGAGCGCGTCGACGGCGCCCCGCGCCGCGCGCAGACCGAGGCGCGAAAGCTCGCATAAGGAGCACCACGTCACAGTTGAACTGCGTCTCAGATGGAAGATGTCGCCTTGCATGCCGCTTCGACCTCCCTGGCACGAGCGTTGCAACTCTACACGCAGGCAGGGCCCCAGTGGCCCGAGGAAGGAAGGCCTAGGGTACAACGAGAGCTGGGTATTCGCGGGCGCGGAGAGGTGCCGTAAGCGCACGAGCCGATGCCCGCAACCGGATAAGAACGAAAAGACACTCCTCCACAGCAAGCAAGCGACCGAATGACCCCGCACGCGCGGGGTTCTTTTTTTATGTCGTTCGGCCAGAACCTCACGGGGTCGCTGCGCGACCCCGTGCATGGAGCGGAGCAAGATTCAAGGGGTCGGGGCGCGCGGCTCGGAATCGGCATAGGGGGCGCGGTTACCCGCGCGCCCCTGCCACACCACCGGACATGCGGGTCCGCATCCGGCGGTTCGGCGGGTTGGGTCGCACCGAGGCCGCTAACGTTGGAAGTCCGAGACAGCCCTCGGAGCTTCACTCCTACCCTAACAGCTAACCCTTCACCTCCATCCGGTTGGGTAGAGGACTTTCACCTCCGAGCGATAGTTCATGCTCGGCACACTAAAAAAAGGCAGCCGCGAGGGCTGCCTTTGAGGGACGCGGCGGTCGGCACCCGGGGCTCACGGGTACCTCCCGGCCGAGTCTGTCAGCTTCGTTCGACGAATCGCCTCGTCCCCTAGCCCTCCTCCACACGTCGCGCTCCGTGGTCACGCGCCGCTCACGGCAAGCCGCGAGCGCCGGCGGCCACGCCGATACCTCAGCCGCTTCGCCCTCTCAGCCGCACTTCGAATCCCCGCAGTTGAGACAGGTCATGCAGCCGTCCATCATGACGACGGCCGCCGTGCTGCACTTTCCGCAGAGCTGCGCCCCTTCGGGGAAATGCCCGTGCGCGAACGCATCGGCCTGCCGGGCGCGCGCCTCGTACTCCGCCCGCTTCTCGTCCACGAGCTTGCGCTGATGCTCATCGAGCACGCGCACGCGCATCAGTCCGATCGACTGCAGATGCCGCTCGATCACGTAGCCGAGCTCCGCGATGATCGAGGGCATGAACTTGCCCCCCGGCTGCCAATACCCGCCCCGGGGATCGAATACGGCCTTCAGCTCATCGACCAGGAAGGTCACATCGCCCCCCTTGCGAAACACCGCCGAGATGATCCTCGTCAGGGCGACGATCCACTGGAAATGATCGAGGTTCTTCGAGTTGATGAAGATCTCGAACGGCCGGCGCTGCTCGAACTCGGTCCCCTCGTTGAGCACGATGTCGTTGATCGTCACGTACATCGCATGGTCGGAGATCGGCGTCTTGATCTTGTAGGTCGAGCCGACGAGCACCTCGGGGCGCTCGACCTTCTCGTGCATGCGGATGACCTTGGCGGTGCGCCCGGCCTTGTCCTTCACGATATCGGTATCGACCGCCGACCTGGCATCGGCCGCCGGGAGTTTCGCATCGGCCGGCTTCTCGTCCGGCTTCTGCACCTCGTACTTGACGATCTTCTTGGCGATCTTGATGGTCATGATTCACGAATTCCTGATCAGAAGCGCCCGTAATACCCGTCGCGCATGGCGTCGAACAGGTTCGCGGCGGTGTGGGTCTCGCCGTCGTACTCGATCTCCTCGTCGCCGCGCGCCTCGACCACCGTGCCGTCCTCGAGCGTGAAGCGGTAGATCGTATTTTTCAGGTCCTGTTCCTTCACCAGCACGCCTTGGAACGCGGCGGGATTGAAGCGGAACGTGGTGCACCCCTTCAGTCGCTGCTCGTAGGCGTACATGTAGATGTCCTTGAACCTCTCGTAGGGGAAGTCCGTCGGGACGTTCGCGGTCTTCGAGATGGAGGAGTCCACCCAGCGCTGCGCCGCGGCCTGGATATCCACGTGCTGCTCGGGCGTCACGTCGTCCGAGGCGATGAAGTACTCCGGAAGCTTCTCCGCATCCTGCGTGCCGTTCGGTTGCGCCTTCGCATTGATGAGCTCGCGGTAGGCGAGCAGCTCGAACGAGTAGACGTCGATCTTCTCCTTGGACTTCTTGCCTTCGCGGATGACGTTGCGGAAGTAATGGTGCGCGAAGGAGGGCTCGATACCGTTCGACGCATTGTTCGCGAGCGACAGGGAAATGGTGCCGGTCGGGGCAATGGAGGTGTGATGCGTGAAGCGCGCGCCCACCTCCGCCAGCTCGTGCACGAGCTGCGGCGCAACCGTCGCGATGCGCTGCATGTAACGGCTGTACCGCGCGTGGAGCAGCCGGCCGGAGATCTGGGCCCCGGGCTTCCACCCGTCACGCGCCATTTCCGGCCGCTTGCGCAGCATCTCCTGCGTGACCGTGAATTCCTCCTTCATGATCGGCGCCGGGCCCTTCTCGCGCGCGAGCTCGAGCGCCGCCTCCCAGCCCGCGACGGCCATCTCGCGCGCCACGTCCTCGGTGAATTTGACCGATTCCGGCGCGCCGTACTTCATGCCGAGCAGCGTGATCGTGCTGCCGAGTCCGAGGAAACCCATCCCGTGGCGACGCTTGCGCAGGATCTCCTCGCGCTGCCTCTCGAGCGGCAGCCCGTTGACCTCCACGACGTTGTCGAGCATGCGGGTGAAGACCTTGACGACCTCGCGATACTCCGACCAGTCGAACTCGGCGAACTCGGTGAACGGATGCCGCACGAAGCGCGTGAGGTTGACCGAGCCGAGCAGGCAGCTGCCATAGGGCGGTAATGGCTGCTCCCCGCAGTTCCCTGTGACCAGCCCGTTAAGAATGAGGCTGTGTCGATCGGCCTGCGTGGTATCGAATACGGCCTCGCGGCCGACGTATTCTACGGTCGCTACCGGGCTGACGAACGCTTCTCTGCGGCAGCTTCCCGCGCGCGCTGCGCGCCATTCGCGATATTTCGTGTTCTTTTCCTCCGACAGAAATCCGATGTCCTCCATGAAGCGATCGCGCGACTCCGATCCGACGATCAACTCATAATCGGCTAGACAATCATAGAGTCGACTGCCCCCCTTGCCGTCGGGCAGCACTCGCTGTCCGGCGGCGCGACGCTGCAGAATGCGGCAGAAAATGCCGAAGTTCGCGAGCAGTATCTGCACATCCTTCAAGAGCGAAGGCTTGCTCGAAGCGAGGCGGATCGTGCAACAGGCATGCTCGTCATCGCGTTGGACAGTCCCGTCGCTCTGGAACAACGCGCGCAAGTACCCCTTGACGCAGCCCTCGTTGCCGCGCCACACGATATCCGGCACTTGTGTCTTGCAATGCCCGGTGACCCCGTGCAGCTCCGCAAGGACTCGGCCGAGAATCACGGAGCGGATCATCACGAGATTGCGCCCCGGCACCTGCACCGCGCTCACGCGGTATGCTCGGGAACTATTGGCATATGCGCTGATCACGTCGTTGACGTAGGAGACGATGTCGTTCGCGAACTTGCGGTCGGCGCCCCATAGGTTCACGACTGCTGCCTGTACTCCCTGGCCGCGATTCGTGAAATGCCCATCGCCGGTCAGCAGCCCGATCAGCACCCCGAGCGCCTCGCAGCCGCACCCGCCGAATTGACCCTTCCCCGACTGAACGAACAACTCGTCGCCAGGCTTGAGATCCTTCAGCTTGATCTTGCCTCTCGAGGTGTAGAAGTCGTGCCACGCGGTCGCCTTGATCTCGTAACCCGCTTCGGTCACGACCCGGTAGACGTCGGCCGAGGGCGAGGTCATGAACGCGGGCACGGCCGGGCGCACGGTGACGCCGTACCCCTCACCGAGCGTTCGGCCGTCAACGGTCGCTTGAATATCGACACGCGCGTCGTACAGGTCGCCGATGCGCACCATGCCGAATTGAGTCGCCAGGCGCGTGTCGGCCGTGACGCATGGGTTGGTCGCGCGAATGTTCTCGCACCACCAGTTGTTGTTCATCTCATTGACGCTGTCGATGAGGATGAACCCCGGCTCCGCGAAGTCGTAGGTGGACGTCATGATCACGTCCCACATGCGGCGCGCGGGCAGCGTCTTGTAGACCTTGCACGCGACGAGTCCCTCCTCGTTCACGACGTAACCCTCGTGCACGGGCCATTCGCGCCACACGAATTTCGCCGGATCGTCGAGGTCCGGCCGCTCGGCTTCGTACTCCTTCAGGCCGATCGGGAACGCGAGCTTCCACTCGCTCCCCTCGCGCACGGCGCGCATGAACTCGTCGGTGACGAGGAGCGACAGATTGAACTGGCGCAGGCGCCCGCTCTCGCGCTTGGCGCGGATGAACTCCATCACATCCGGATGCCCCACATCGAACGTGCCCATCTGCGCGCCGCGGCGGCCGCCGGCGGAGGAGACGGTGAAGCACATCTTGTCGAAGATATCCATGAACGAGAGCGGCCCCGAGGTGTAGGCGCCCGCGCCCGACACGTACGCGCCGCGCGGGCGCAGCGTCGAGTGCTCGTAGCCGATGCCGCAGCCGGCCTTCAGCGTGAGGCCCGCCTCGTGGACCTTGCGCAGGATGTCGTCCATCGAGTCGCGAATGGTCCCGGAGACCGTGCAGTTGATGGTCGACGTGGCCGGCTTGTGCTCCAGCGCACCCGCGTTCGAGGTGACACGGCCCGCGGGAATGGCGCCTCGGCGCAACGCCCACAGGAATCGCTCGTACCAGTGATTGCGGATCTCCTCGGATTCGACATCCGCGAGCGCGCGCGCGACACGCTTGTACGTGTCGTCCATCGTCTTGTCGATCGGCGTCCCGTCCTTCGCGGTAAGACGGTACTTCTTGTCCCAGATATCGAGGGAAGCCTCCTGGAACGGGACACTGTCGACTTCCTGGGGATTGATCTTCACGACGGTATTCATGAATCCGAGACGCTCCAATGTTGTCACCGTCTAACGGATCGCAGGGAAACACGTGCCCTTCCCCGAGCAGGACTCGATGGATCGACCATTCGACGAACCGCTCACGGCACGCTTTTGAAGACGGGCCGCATCCCCCTGAAACCTCCCCGAACGCGAGCTCTCGATCGCCTTGCGCGACACAAGATCTTGTGTTGGGACAAGGAGCCTAATGACGTGCAACACAACCGTCAAGATTCATGGCCACGGATTTTGGTAATAAAAAATTGATATTAATCAATAACTTACCAAAATAATGGCTGTGACTTTCCACATAATTTCTCTATCTTGGCCCAAATGTCCGTGCTCAGCCCCGCCTCAAGATCTTGTGTTGACCATCCACAGCTCGCACGCAATGACCACACAGCTTGTCCACAGCTTTTCCGCCGAATCATTCACGCTGCAGCTTGCGTTTGCGGCCACGCTCGCACGATATAGGCGCTCACAGCGCCGCGCGGACGCGGCGCATTACAATGCCCATCTCGTCACCGGGAGCCTCCATGAACCGCCTCGCCTTGCTTCTCGCCGCGCTCGCAACGCTCGGCGCAACGGCTTTGCCGGCGGCCACGGCCTTGCCGGCCGCCGTGGGCGAGACGCCTCTTCCCTCGCTCGCGCCGATGATCAAACGCATCGCCCCCGCCATCGTGAACGTCGCGACGCGCGGCACGGTCAAGGAGCGCAGTCCACAGAATCCGCTGCTCGACGACCCGCTGTTCCGCCGCTTCTTCGATGTGCCGCCGAACAGCGATGCGCGCGAGCGGCCGTTCCAGAGCGCCGGGTCCGGGGTCATCTTCGATGCGCGGCACGGCTACATCCTCACCAACGCGCACGTCATCGAGAACGCGAGCGAGATCACCGTGACGCTGCAGGACGGGCGCGATCTCAACGCAACCGTCGTCGGGAGCGATGAGCCCTCCGACGTCGCGGTGCTGAAAGTCAAGCCCGCCGCTCTCACGCAGATCGCGCTCGGCGATTCCTCGCGCGTCGAGGTCGGCGACTTCGTCGTGGCGATCGGCAACCCCTTCGGGCTGCACAACACGGTCACCTCCGGCATCGTGAGCGGACTCGGCCGCTCGAACATCAGCTCGGACGACGTCGAGAACTTCATCCAGACGGACGCCTCGATCAATCCCGGCAACTCCGGCGGCGCGCTCGTCAATCTGCGGGGCGAGCTGATTGGCATCAACACCGCGATCCTCTCGCGCTCGGGCGGCAACATCGGCATCGGCTTCGCGATTCCGGTGAACATGGCCCGCACGATCATGGACCAGCTCGTTCGCTACGGATCGGTCAAGCGCGGCATGCTCGGCGTCACGACCTACGCGGTGCTTCCCGACATCGCGCAGGTGTACGGGCTCACCAAGGCGCAGGGCGCGCTGGTCACACAGGTCGTCGACGGCTCGGCCGCCGATCGCGCCGGCGTCAAGATCGGCGACATCATCACCTCGATCAACGGTACGGTGGTCAAGACCCCGAGCGACCTGCGCACCGCCATCGGACTGCTGCGCGTCGGTCAGAAGGCCGAGCTCGCTCTGCTGCGCGATGGCAAGCCGGAGCGCGTGAGCGCGGTGATCGCGGAGGCGCCGCGCGCCCCGCCGACCGCCTCGCTCAAACCGGTGGACATCAACAAGGGGCTCGAGGGCGCGAGCCTCGCCGATGCGCCCGGCCGAGGCGGCGCGCTCGTGCGGGGCGTCGAGCCCGGCAGCCCCGCGGCGCAGGCCGGACTGCGCAGCAACGATCTGATCGTCGGCGTCAATCAGGGCAACGTCGACAGCATCCAGCAGCTGCGGCAACGGGCCGAAGGGTACGCCACGCTCGTGCTCGAAGTCCGCCGCGGCAACACCATCGTCCTCGTCCCCGTGCATTGACCGGCGCGGAGCGCTCGCCAGCCGTGCAATTCATCGAACCCCGACTCAATATCTGCGTGCTCGGCGGCACGGGCTTCGTCGGCAGCGAGCTCGTCTCGCAGCTCGCCGCGGCCGGGCACTGGGTGCGTGTTCCCACTCGAGCGCTCTCCCACGGCCGGCACCTCACCGTGCTGCCGACGGTCCAGCTGCTCGCCGCCAACGTCCACGAGCCGCGCGTGCTCGGCGAGCTGCTCGCCGACGTGGACGTGGTGGTGAACCTCGTCGGCATCCTCAACGATCGCCGCGGCGCGCGCTTTCGCGACGTGCACGTCGAGCTCGTCGCCAAACTCATCGAGGAAGCGCGCATCGCGCGAGTTCCGCGCCTGCTGCACATGAGCTCGCTCGGCGCCGATGCAACGCGCGCGCCGAGCCGCTACCTGCGCAGCAAGGGTCAAGCGGAAACCCTCGTGAGGAGCGCTCCGCAGCCCCTCGAGTGGACGATCTTTCGGCCGTCCGTCATCTTCGGTCCGGGTGACTCCCTCACCCAGCGGTTCGTGAGGCTGCTCGGCCTCTCTGCGGGCCTGCTGCCGCTCGCGCGCGCGCGCGCGCGATTCGCGCCCGTGTACGTGGAGGACGTCGCGAGTGCCTGCGTGCGCGCCCTGCGCGACCGCGCGACCTTCGGGCAGACCCTCGAGCTCTGCGGTCCGGAGGTCATCACGCTCGAGCAGACCGTGCGCGCTGCGGCCGCTGCCGCGGGTGTGAAGTGCCGGATCCTGCCCCTGCCGGGCGTCCTCGGATGGCTCCAGGCGCTCCTGCTCGGCCTCGTGCCCGGCAAGCCGTTCTCGCTCGACAACTTCAGGTCGCTCTCGCTCGACAGCATCTGCCAGGAGAGCGGCTTTGCGCGGCTCGGGATCGAGCCGCAGCGCATGGCCGCCGTTCTTCCGGGCTACCTCGGCGATCTGTCCGAGGCCGCCCAGCTCAACCGCTTTCGCGCAAGTGCCGAGCGCTGACCTGAAGCGCTGCTGCAGACGGCCGCATCGCGCTCTACCTGCGGCTCGCGCGTGAGCTCGCGCACGTCGGAATAGAAGCGCCGCAGATCTCCCCCGTCGCTTTGCAGCAGGCGCTGGAAGCCGGGCACGCAATCGTAGTACGTGGCGACCGAGGCAAGATCGGCGTTGTTGAGCCCTTCGTCGAGCCAGCCCTGATAGGGTGAAACGCCCCGCGAGCGGGCCGCGAGCCTGTTGAGGTCGGCCGCGAGCGCCGCGAACACCGCGCGCTTTTGCGCACGCATCGCGGTGGTCGGCAGACCCGAGGCATAGAGCGTCGCGAGCCGCGCACGGTAGCGGCGGAACAAGCGCACGTATTCGAGCGCCAGCGCGTTCTGCTGCTGGTAGCGCTCGAGATCGGCGCTCCGCCCCAGCGAGAGCAGCCAGCGCTTCACCCCCTCCTGCTCGACCGTCACCGCGAACGCCTCGTTGAACGAGGAGTCGTCCGGCACATAGAGCAGCTGGTGTGCGAGCTCGTGGAAGATGATCCCCGCGAGCTCGATGTTGCCGTACGGCAGCATCGTGCTCATCACGGGATCGGCGAACCGGCCGAGCGTCGAGTAGGCGGGCACGCCTCCGAGCGTCACGTCCAGGCCGCGGGCCTTCAAGCGAGCGGCGAACTCGCGCGCCTTGCGCTCCTTGAAGTAGCCCCGGTAGGCGACGCACCCGACGATGGGAAAGCACCAGTGCTCGGGGACCACGGAGAACTCGGGCGTCGCGACCACATTCCACACGACGTACGGCCGGCCGATATCGGCATACGTGCGATAGCTGCGGTTGTCGGGCAAGAGCAGGACGGTCGTCGCGAACGCGCGCGCATCACGCACCTGCTCGAGCGTCGCACGCAGCCGCGGCGGAGTGTGCGGATCCGCGATCACCTTCGCGATCGGCCGGCGCTTCTCGAGCACCTGGATCTCGCCGTGCGCGGCCTGGAGCACGTAGCAGCCGGGCACGAGCGCGAGCATCAGGCTCGCCGCGATGAGCCGTGCGGCGCCCCTGGGGCGCAGACCCGGCCGAACTCGACTCTCGGTTAACATGCGCGCATGGAAGTCTACTTGGTGGGCGGTGCCGTGCGTGACCGTCTGCTCGGCGAACCCGTGCGCGAGCGCGACTGGGTCGTCGTCGGGGCGGAGCCTACGGAGCTGCTCGCGCGTGGCTTCACGCCGGTCGGGCGGGAGTTTCCCGTCTTCCTGCATCCTGAGACACGCGAGGAGTACGCGCTTGCGCGCCTCGAGCGCAAGGTGGGGTCCGGCTATCGCGGCTTCACGACTCAATTTTCGCCCGCTGTCACTCTCGAGCAGGATTTGAAGCGCCGCGATCTCACCATCAACGCGATGGCGCAGAGCGAATCGGGCGAGATCATCGACCCCTTCGGCGGGCGCCGGGATCTCGAGGCACGAGTGCTGCGGCACGTCTCCGAAGCCTTCGTCGAAGACCCGGTGCGCATCCTGCGGGTCGCGCGCTTCGCCGCACGCTTCGCTTCGCTCGGGTTCCAAGTCGCGCAGGAGACGACGGCGCTGATGACACGCATGGTCGCCTCGGGCGAGGTCAAGACGCTCGTGCCGGAGCGCGTCTGGCAGGAGACCGAGCGGGCGCTCGCGCAGTCGCGCCCGGAAGTGTTCTTCGAGGTGCTGCGCAGCTGCGGAGCGCTCGGACCCATCTTCCCCGAAATCGAGGCCTTGTTCGGCGTGCCGCAACCCGCGCAGTGGCATCCGGAGATCGACACTGGCGTGCACGTTCTCCTCGCCCTGCGCCATGCGGCTCGAACCGGGGCGTCCACGTCGGTCCGCTTCGCTGCGCTCGTACATGACCTCGGCAAGGCTCTGACGCCCCGGGTGCGCTGGCCCAGCCATCACGGTCACGAAGAGGCGGGCGTGGCGCTCGTCGAGGCGCTCGCGCTGCGCCTCAAGGCACCGAGCACCCACCACGAGCTCGCCGTGCTCGCCACCCGCCATCACACGAGCGTGCATCGCGCGCTCGAGCTCAAGCCGGCGACGGTGCTGAGGCTCCTCGAGGCGACCGACGCCTTCCGCCGTCCAGAGCGCTTCGCGGAGCTGCTGCTCGCGTGCGAGGCGGATGCGCGCGGCCGCACCGGGCTCGAGGAGCGACCCTATCCGCAGGCGCAATATCTGCGGCGCGCGCGCGAAGAAGCCTCCCGCGCGTCACTCTCCGAGCAGGAGCGGCGCGGACTCGAAGGCCCTCGAATCGGCCAGCAGATCCGCGAGAAGCGTCTCGCCGTGCTCACGACGCTCAAGGACTCCTACCGCTAGCGATCAGAGCGAGGCACGCAGGTCCTGATGCGCGAAGCCGCTGAGAGCGGCTCGGCAGCGCCGCGCGAGCGCCATCACCTTGAAGGCCTCACCCATCTCGCCGGGCAGCAGCAGCTGGCGCGCCTCGCTCGCGGCCTGCGCGCGCTCCCTCGGGTCGGCCGTCCGGGCGATGAGCTCGCCGATGCCGGTCCCGAGCAGAAACGCGGCCTGGGTGGCGAACCCCAGCACCTCGAGCCCGGCGGCGTCGGCGGCCTCGGCGACGCGCGTGAAATCCACCCACGCCGTGATGTCCTGCACGCCGATGCGCGTCAACGGATCGGCATGCGCACGCTGCTTGAAATGGCAGCGTAGCGTGCCGTCGCGGCGCTCGGGATGGTAGTAATGCGCGCGCGGCAAGCCGTAATCGAAGATGAGGAGCACGCCCCGCTCGAGCACGGCGCCGATGCCGGCGATCCACGGCCCGACCCGCAGGCACACCTCCGAGCGGTAGCCACCCGGAAGCTCCTGCGGCAGCCCCCGAATGATGGCCTCACACGCATCCCGCAGCCGCTCGTCGGCGGGCCGCTCGATCTCGGCAAGCGCACCGTCCGCGGCGACGCCCACGCCGAGCGCCTGGATCGCGCTCGGCCGCAGAGCGAACCGCTGGCACGCGAACGCATCGAGCACTTCGTTCGCGAGCAGGACACCGCACACGGGGGCCGAGGGCCAGCGCTCGAGAAAGCACACGCGCCGGCGCAGCCGCTCCGGAAGCGCCCCGATGCGCCCTTGCTGGCGCGCCTTCAGGTCCGCGCTCACCTCGAGGATCGCATAGCGCTCGGGCAGCATGTCCAGCTGCTCGAGCGCGCTCAGCACGACGCTCGCCATGCGGCCGCTGCCGCCCCCGAACTCGATGATCTCCCCGCCGCCGAGCGCCGCGAGGATCTCCGCGCACTGGTACGCGACGCACCGGCTGTAGAGGTCCGTGAGCTCCGGTGCCGTGATGAAATCCCCCGCGGGACCGAGCTTCGCGCTCCCGGCGCTGTAGTAGCCGAGTCCGGGTGCGTACAGCGCGAGCTCCATGAACGTCTCGAAATCGATCCACCCGCCGGCATCGGTGATGCGACCGCGGATCAGCGCCTCGAGTCGCGCGGAATGGTCACGCTCCTCGGTACTGAGCGCGGGCAGCATTGAGACCGGCGCGAATGCAGTCATAATCCTGCCGTATGCCGGAATCGCAAGCTCAGCCTCTCGAGGGCAAGGCGGCGCTCATCACCGGAGCTGCGCGCCGCATCGGCGCGCAGCTCGCGCGCACGCTGCACGAGGCGGGCGCGAACGTGATCGTGCACTACCGCAGCTCCGCCGACGAAGCGGCCGCCCTCGCACGCAGTCTGAATGCCGTGCGCCCGCGCTCGGCCGTCACCGCACAGGCCGACCTGCTCGAGACTGCTCGCATCCCGCGGCTCGTCGCGGACGCCGCGGCGGCGTTCGGCCGGCTCGACATCCTGGTGAACAACGCCTCGAGCTTCTTTGCAACGCCGCTCGGTGAGATCGAGGAGCGGCAGTGGGACGATCTGGTCGGCACGAATCTGAAAGCGCCGCTCTTTCTCGCCCAGGCGGCGGCCCGTGATCTCGGCGCCGCCCGCGGCCTCATTGTCAATCTCGTCGACATTCATGCACTGCGGCCGCTCAGACACTATCCGGTCTACAGCATCGCCAAGGCGGGGCTCGTCGCGCTCACCCGATCGCTCGCGCGCGAGCTCGCGCCCGAGGTGCGCGTCAACGGCGTTGCGCCGGGCCCCGTCATGTGGCCGGAGACGCTCGCGACCGAGCTGCAGCAGCAGATCATCGCGCACACGCTGCTCAAACGGCCGGGCGCGCCGCTCGATGTCGCCCGCGCGGTGCTGTTCTTCGCCGCGGATGCCCCGTATGTGACGGGCCAGATTCTCGCCGTCGACGGCGGCCGCAGCCTCGGCTGGTGAGCGCTGCGGCACGGCTTTCAGTCCGTGTGCGCCGGCAGCTCGGCGCGCGAGCGCTCGACCGTCACCCCCACGTCGCGCGAGCCGCGGATCGCCCCGGGCTTGTTGACGCTGATGCGCACCCACGCGAGCGCGAACTCCTCGAGCAGCAGCAGCGCCGTGCGATGCGCGAGCGTCTCGACCAGCTTGAACCTCGATGCCTCGACGAAGGCCACCACGCGCTTTGCGACCTTCTTGTAGTCGAGCGTCGCGTCCACCTCATCCGTGAGGGCGGCGTGGCGACAGTCGACCGGCAGCTCGAGGTCGATCACGACGGTCTGCTTGACACGCCGCTCCCACTCGATGAATCCGATGATGCAGTCGACCTGCAGCCCGCGCAGAAAGATGCGGTCGTCGTTCGAGGGCGCGCTCATGCGGCGATCGGCGCAAGCGAGTCGAGGGACCACTGGGGGCGCGGACGGATGCCAAGATCCTCGCGCTCACCCGCCTTCAGGCGCGCGAGCCCGGCAACCCCGATCATCGCCGCGTTATCGGTGCACAGCTCGGGCCGCGGGCAGTAAAGCTGCGCGCCCCGCGCGGCGAGCGCCCGTGCCAGGCGCTCGCGCAGCAGGCGGTTGGCGCCCACACCCCCGCCGAGGACGAGCGCATCGAGCCCCGTCTCGTCGAGCGCGCGCAGCGCCTTCGCGACCAGCGTTTCGACGATCGCCTCCTGAACGGCGCGTGCAACGTCGCGACGCAGTTGCTCCGTGAGGGGGTTGGCGCGCACGGCGTGCAGCACCGCCGTCTTCAATCCCGAGAAGCTGAACTCGAGTCCCGGGCGATCGAGCATGGGACGGGGGAACTCGAACACGCCCGCGCGACCCTCGTCCGCGAGTCGAGCGAGCTGCGGCCCTCCCGGATAGGGCAGCCCCAGGAGCTTCGCCGTCTTGTCGAACGCCTCACCCGCCGCATCGTCGCGCGTCTGCCCGAGCAGCCGGTAACGGCCGATCGCGAGCACCTCGACGAGCATGGTGTGTCCGCCGGAGACGAGCAGTGCAACATGCGGCAAGGGCGGCACGTCGGCCTCGAGCAGCCCCGCAAGCAGGTGCCCTTCGAGATGATGCACCCCCACGGCCGGCACACCCCACGCGTAGGCGAGGCTGCGTGCGAGCGCCGCACCGGTCAGAAGCGCCCCGACGAGCCCCGGTCCCGCCGTGTACGCCACCCCGTCAAGATCGTGCGGTGTCGTGGACGACTGCTCGAGCACCGCTCGGACCAGGGGGAGCAACCGGCGGACATGGTCCCGCGATGCCAGCTCGGGCACGACGCCCCCGAAGACCCGGTGCAGCCCGGCTTGGCTGAAAATCTGCTGCGCGAGCAGGCCGCGGCGCTCATCGAGCACGGCCGCGGCGCTCTCGTCGCAAGAGGACTCGAGGGCGAGAATACGCACGCACTTTGCCTTTTCCATCGGGGCTATTTAGAATCCCGGCCCCGATCCCGTCAGGGCCTTCCGTAAAGTTCCGCCAAATCAACGGCTTGAGGTTTCGATGCCGAGCGTTCGTGTCCGTGAGAACGAGTATTTCGATGCCGCGTTGCGGCGTTTCAAGCGCGCCTGCGAGAAGGCGGGCATTCTCACCGAGCTGCGCCGGCGCGAATTCTACGAGAAGCCCACGCAGGAACGGAAACGCAAGAAGGCAGCCGCGATCAAGCGACACATGAAGCGGGTGTCGCGCGACACCATGCTCAAAGCCCCGCGCTGATCCGCCGCCACGAGGCACCGGCCCGCGACGGATGCGGGATTCGATCGTTCGCATGGATGGCGCATCCGCTCGTCCCGGGAGTCCCATGAGTCTCAAAGATCGCGTCACGGAGGACATGAAGGCCGCGATGCGCGCGGGCGAGCGCGAGCGGCTCTCCACCATCCGCCTCATCCTGGCCGCGATCAAGCAGCGTGAGGTCGACGAGCGCATCATGCTCGATGACGCGCAGGCGATCGCCGTGCTCGAGAAGATGGTGAAGCAGCGGCGCGAGTCGATCACCCAGTTTGCAAGCGGCGGCCGCGCCGACCTGGTCGCCAAGGAGACCGCCGAGCTCGCCATCGTGCAGAGCTATCTGCCGGCGCAGCTCTCCGAGGGGGAGGTCGCCGCGCTCATCGACGAGGCCATGCGCTCGACGGGAGCCGCCTCGATCAAGGACATGGGCAAGGTGATGGGCGTCGTGAAATCAAAGGCTCAGGGCCGCACCGACATGGGCGCGCTCAGCGCTCGCATCAAGGAGCGCCTCGGCGGCAGGTAGTTACGCTATCCTTGAGGCACGGACCCATGAGCCTCATTCCCCGCAGCTTCATCGATGAGCTCGTCGCGCGCGCGAACATCGTCGAGGTCATCGGGTCGCGCATCGCGCTGAAGAAGGCCGGGCGCGAATTCAAAGCCTGCTGTCCGTTTCACAGCGAGAAGACGCCGTCGTTCTGGGTCGCGCCCGAGAAGCAGTTCTATCACTGCTTCGGCTGCGGAGCGCACGGGACCGTGCTCACCTTCCTCATGGAGCACGACCGACTGCCGTTCCCCGATGCGGTGGAGGAGCTCGCATCGAGCCTCGGCCTCGCGGTACCGCGCGAGGAGGGCGCGAGCGCCGCGCGGCGCAGCTCCGAGACGCTCTACGAGCTGATGGGTCGAGTCGCGCAGTTCTACGCGCAGCAACTGCAGAGCCATGAGCGTCCCCGGCGGTATCTCGAGCGCCGCGGACTCACCGCGGAGCTCATCGAGCGCTTCGCCATCGGCTACGCGCCGAGCTCGTGGAACGACGTCTTGAAGCGGTTCGGCGGCACGGAGGAAGGCCGCCGGCGGCTCACCGAGCTCGGGCTCGTCATCGAGAAGGACGAGCGGGCATCGAGCGGCGGCGAGCGCGCCTACGACCGCTTTCGTGACCGCGTCATGTTTCCCATTCGCGATGCGCGCGGGCGCGTGATCGCATTCGGTGGGCGGGTCATCGATCAAGGCGAGCCGAAGTATCTCAACTCGCCCGAGACGCCGCTCTTTCACAAGGGTCGCGAGCTCTACGGCCTGTACGAGGCGCGCCAGAGCCGCGCCGCGCTCAGCCGATTGCTCGTCGTCGAGGGCTATCTCGACGTCGTCCGGCTGCATCAATTCTCCGTTCCCTATGCCGTCGCGACGCTCGGCACGGCCACCACACCGGAGCATTTGAAGCGCATCTTTCAGCTCGTCCCGGAAGTCGTCTTCGCATTCGACGGTGATCGCGCGGGCCGCGCGGCCGCCTGGCGAGCGCTGCAGCACTCGCTCCCCGAAGCGGTGGAAGGCCGTGAGATCCGCTTCCTGTTCCTGCCGGAAGGGGAGGATCCCGACACCCTCATCGCCCAGGAAGGCCGCGAAGCGTTCGAGCGCCGCGTGGCACGCGAGTCCCTGCAGCTCTCGGAGTACGTCGTGCGCGAGCTCGGCGAGCGCGTGACGTCACGGGGCGCTGACGGGCGCGCCCGCGTGGCCGAGGCCGCGCGCCCGCTCCTCGAGCAGATCCCTGAGGGCATCTATCGGCGCCTGCTGGCGGAGCGGCTGGCGCAAGCGTTCGGCTTCCAGCAAACCCCCGCGGGCATGGCGGAATTGCTCGGCGTGACGATCGACCGGTCGCCCGCGCTCGGCCGGCGCGTCGCGAGCATCGGCCGCGGCGGCCTCGTGCGCCAGGCGGTGCGGCTGCTGGTGCACTTCCCGGAGATCGCGACCGGGATTGCGGCCGAGACCCTCGCCGGGCTCGAGCAGGTCGAGGAACCCGGCATACGATTACTCGAGGGGCTGCTCGCCGATCTGCGCGCCGAGCCGGCGCAGACGACGGGGCAGGTGCTCGAACGCTGGCGTGACAAGCCCGCTGGCGAGCCCCTCGGGCGCCTCGCGGCGACGGAGGTGCTGGTGCCGGGGGCCGCCGCCGCCCAGCGCGAGCTCGAGGAGGCGCTGGAGCGGCTGCTCGACGAGAGTGGCCGCCGGCGGCTCGACCTCTTGCTCGAGAAGGATCGATCCGGCGCACTATCAAGCGACGAAAAGCTTGAAATTCAGAGGCTTACGATGGAACTCGGGCGCTCGCGGCCCGCCGCGACCGGGCCCTGAGCGGGGCCGGAAAGTGAATTTGTCAGAGCCCCGAAAGTCAAATAGAATGGCCCGCTTTGCGCGACCAGCCCTTGAGTTGTCCGGTCACGGTGCTCACATAGGGGACAGTCTGCCCATTCTCACGACGCGCTCATGCGCCGCGCAAGTGACATCATGACACGCAAGCTGAAGTCTACCGTACCCGCTTCTCGTAAACGCACGCCCCCCGGCAAGTCGGTCAAGACCGCCGCCCTCAAGAAGGCAGCCGCCCCGACCGTCCGGGAGCGCAAAGTGTTCGCTGCGTCGAAAAGGTCGACTGTAGCCGCGGCGCTGCCTGCCGATAGTGTGGTCTCGCCGGGAACTCGCGCGCCGGATGGGACTCACCCTGATAGCGAGCCCCGGACCGGCTCGAAGAATGCTGGAGAGAGGAAGATCTTGGGAATCGAACGCCGCGTGCCCGTGATGTCCGAGGACCGCCAATCGCAGCTCAAGCTGCTGATCGCCCGCGGCAAGGAGCAAGGCTACCTCACGTATGCGCAGGTGAACGACCACCTGCCTTCCGAGATCGTCGATCCCGAGCAGATCGAGGACATCGTCAATACCATCAACGACATGGGTATTCCGGTCTACGAGAAGGCGCCGGATACCGAGTCGTTGCTCGCGAGCGAGCCCGCAACGCCTGCGGACGAGGAGGCGATCGAGGAGGCTGCGGCCGCGCTCGCCGCGCTCGATGCCGAGCTCGGCCGCACGACCGACCCTGTTCGCATGTACATGCGCGAGATGGGCACGGTCGAGCTGCTCACCCGCGAGGGCGAGATTCGCATCGCCAAGCGCATCGAGGAGGGACTCGATGCGGTACGCACGGCGCTCTCGATGTATCCGCCGACGTTCGAGTTCCTGCTGAAAGCCTACGAGCCGGTGAAGACCGGTCAGGCGCGTCTCGTCGACGTGATCGTCGGCTTCATCGACCCGAACGCCCCCGATGTGATCGCCCAGCCTCAGAATCCGACGAAGCTGGAGCTCATCACCGAGGAGGAAAGCGGCGACGACGAGGAGGAGTCGGAGGAGAGCGAGGAAAGCGAAGAGGCCGTCGATACCGGCCCCGATCCCGAGGAGGCCGCGCGCCGCTTCGCCGCGATCCAGAAGGGCTACACGCAGATCCTGGCCGCGATCCAGAAGTCCGGCGCGAGCGATGCGCGCACGTTGCGGCTGCGCAAGAAGGTCGCGGCCGAGTTCATGGAGCTGAAGCTCTCGCCGCGCATGTTCGATGCGCTCATCCTCAATCTGCGCGCGCACATCGGCGAGATCCGCCAGCTCGAGAAAGAGATCATGATCTTCGCCGTGCGCGACGCCGGCATGCCGCGCAAGGACTTCATCGGAACGTTCCCCAAGAACGAGACGAGCCCGCGTTGGCTCGCCAAGCACATCAAGGCGGGAAAGAAATACTCCGCGCCGCTCGCACGGCTCAAGGAGGAGATCGAGCGGCGGCAGAGGAAGCTCGAGCAGCTCGAGCAGCAGTACCATCTGCTGGTCGCCGAGCTGAAGGAGATCAACCGCGAGGTATCGATCGGCGAGGCGAAGGCCCGGCGTGCGAAGAAGGAGATGGTCGAGGCGAATCTGCGCCTGGTGATCTCCATCGCGAAGAAGTACACCAATCGTGGCCTGCAGTTCCTCGACCTCATCCAGGAGGGGAACATCGGCCTCATGAAGGCCGTGGACAAATTCGAGTACCGGCGAGGATACAAGTTCTCGACGTACGCGACGTGGTGGATTCGTCAGGCGATCACGCGCTCGATCGCCGATCAGGCGCGCACCATCCGCATTCCGGTCCACATGATCGAGACGATCAACAAGCTGAACCGCATCTCGCGCCAGATGCTCCAGGAGATGGGCCGCGAGCCGACTCCGGAGGAGCTTGCGGTGCGCATGGAGATGCCCGAGGACAAGGTGCGCAAGGTCCTGAAGATCGCGAAGGAGCCCATCTCGATGGAGACTCCGATCGGCGATGACGAGGACTCGCATCTCGGGGATTTCATCGAGGATACCTCGGTCGCCTCCCCCATCGACCAGGCGACGATGGAGTCCCTGCGCGAGACGACGCATTCCGTGCTCGCGCAGCTCACGCCGCGCGAGGCCAAGGTGCTGCGCATGCGGTTCGGGATCGACATGAACACCGACCACACGCTCGAGGAGGTCGGCAAGCAGTTCGACGTGACGCGCGAGCGCATCCGGCAGATCGAGGCGAAGGCGCTGCGCAAGCTGCGCCATCCGAGCCGCAGCGAGCAGCTGCGCAGCTTCTTGATGGACGATTGATTCGCCGTCGCGAAACGCTAAGCTAAATCCCGGCCTTTCCCAGCGCGTCGATCAGCTGACGCAACACCTGGGCGAGCGCGGGATGCTCGGTCTCGAAGCGCACGGCGAGCTCCTCCAGACGCGGCAGGGATTCCCCCTTCACCCGCGCACGTTGCGGGCCGCCGCCGCCGAGCGCGCGCTCGATGTCCCCCGTCAAAAGACCGAGCAGCCGGTGCGATTCCGCATCCACCTGCTCGGCGCGGTGCAGCCGCTCGTGCACGCGCACCAGCAGCTCGCGCAGCGTTTCTTCGGGCGCTTTATTCGACGGTCTATTCATCGGGCTGCATGCGCACGTTGATCTCGATCTTCACACCGTTCGGGTCCCTGAGGAACAGCTGCCGCAGCGGCGCCCCCGCCACGATGTTCTTCCGGGGCCGCACTCCGTAGCGTTCCAGTCGGGCGAGCACGCCGTCGAAGTCTTCGGCATTGAAGGCGATGTGATCCAGGGGCCCGGTGCCGGACGCCCGCGTGCTGACCGGGATGCCCTGGCGCTGCGAATGGGCGGTGTAGGTATTCCATTCGGCGATGTGGATACACGGGGTGTCTTCGACGTATAGCCAGTACCCGGGGAACTCGAGCGGCGGCCGGAAACCGACGTGCATCCCGAGCGCCCCGCAGTAGAAGTCCTTCGTCGCCTCGATGTCGTCGGTCAGGACGAGGTAATGCTCCATCTTCGTCAGCATCGTGGCCTCGCGGCTGGCAGCCTCATCAGCATAGCCGCTCCCGCGGAAAGGTGTTAATAAGCGTGCCAGCGGCCGGAGACATAGCATGCAAGACGTCGCGGGTAAGGTGGCCTTCATCACGGGCGGGGCGAGCGGCCTCGGTTTCGGCATGGCCCAGGCGTTCTGCGCGGCCGGCATGCGCGTGGCGATCGCGGACATCCGCCAGGACCATCTCGATCAGAGCATCGAGCATTTCGCCCGCAACGGGCAGCGCGGGAGCGTCCACCCGATTCGCGTGGACGTGACGGACCGCGCAGGTCTCAGGCACGCGGCCGACGAGACCGAGCACGTTTTCGGCAAGGTTCACCTCGTGTGCAACAACGCGGGGATCAATCTCTTCAACGACATCGCGGCGGCGACGTACGACGACTGGGACTGGGTCCTCGGCGTGAACCTCGGCGGCGTCGTGAACGGCGTGCACACCTTCATCCCGCGCATCCGCAAGCACGGCGAGGGCGGTCACATCGTCAACACGGCCTCGATGGCCTCGTTCATCTCGGGGCCGAACGCGGGCATCTATACGTGCGCCAAGTTCGCGGTGCGCGGCCTCTCCGAGGCGCTGCGCTTCAGCGTCGCGCCGCTCGGCATCAATGTGTCGGTCGTGTGTCCCGGGCTCGTCGATAGCGCCATCTACGAAAGCGACCAGATCCGGCCGGCGCATCTGCGTTCGACCTCCGGTCCCGCGGATCCGGAGTTCATGAATCGCCTCGCCGAGCTGCACCACCGCGCCGGAATGCCCCCCCTCGAGGCGGGCGAGAAGGTCCTGCGTGGCATCCGGCGCAACGACTTCTACATCTTCACGCATCCGGAGTTCAAGGAGGAGCTGCGCGAGATCTTCGAGGAAGCGCTCGCGGCGCTCCCGGCGGAGGAGCCCCCGCGCGAGCGGCTCGCGTTCGAGGATCGCAGACGCACGCTGAAAGCGCAGGCACGCGCCGCGTGGAAGCGCTATTGAGCCTCGGTCGCGCGCCGGGAAGGCGCGAGAAACTCCTTCGCCTCGCGCACCAGTGAGACTTTCTCCGCGAGCTGCTGCCGGGCGCTCGCCATGCTGCGCGCGATGAACGGCGCCATCTCCGCCGGCACGCGCGCGCGCACCCACGCCTCGACACGGTCGAGCGGCACGCCGTTCCAGAAGATCCGCGGCGCCTCCACGAGCTCGAGCGGCGCGTTCATTCCGGCAGGCTTCACGAGCATCGCGGCGTTCGCCGTGAAAGTCCGCCAGGCGAGCGTCGGATGCTCGCTCGCGAGCGCAGCGATCCACGAGATGCGCTTATCGTCCGCGTCGGACGGTAGCTGCGGCGACACCGCGATCTGCGCGGCCTTGGCCGCGAGCGCCGGGTCGCGCACGTCCATGAGCGCCGCATAGAGACGCTCCATCTCCGGCACGCTCCTGGTGCGCTTCGCGAGTGCAAGCAGCTCGGCGAACGTCGCCTCGTCCGCGCTGCGCGCCACGATCGATAGAATCGCCTCCTGATCGTCGGCTGCGACGGAGCTCGGGTCTTTCACGAACGCCTCGAAGCGACGCCGCGCCTCAGCGACCACGGCCTGGTCGCCCCAGGCGCCGAGGGAGCTCACCAGCGTCCGGCGAAGCTGCAGGCGATCGGGAGTCTCGTCCGCACCGGCGACCCAACCCACGCGCTCGAACGCCGGCTTCAGGATGGAGCGGGCATACGCGGCGAACGCCGCATGCGTGGGTGTTCCGCGCGCATCGTACTCGATGTGATTCAGGGCGGAGGCGATCTGCTGCCAGGCGCGCGTGTCGAGGTCGGACCCCATCGACGAGGCGAGCGCGAAGTAGCTCGAGAGGCGCGCGGCGCCCGACCTGGCGAGCGCCCACTGATCGTCGAGCAGGGCGATGCGGTCGCCGTCCGGCATCTCACGGAAATGCTCGGCGTTGGTTCTGAACGTGACGGGGTCGTAGTCCGTGCGATAAAAGCCGATCGCATCCGCATTGGCGCTCAGCGGCTCACCGCAGCGGCCGGCCGGGATGCGCTGCCCGCGCGCTTGCGTGAGCAGCACGGACTTCGGCACCGCATCGAGCCCCACGCGCACCTGAAGCGGAATGCTCCAGTCAGAGGCTCTCGGATCGGTTCCATGCAACAGGAAACGCCGCTGCGACAGTGTGATCGTGCGGTTGCCCGCCGGATCGCAGACGGCCCGCACGCTGACGAGCGGAAAGCCGGGCTGCGTGGTCCAGCCCGAGGCGATCGTGTCGATGTCCTTACCGCTCGCCTCGTGCAGGCCGTTCCACAGGTCGGCGGTCGTCGCATTGGAGAACGCGTGCGCTTTGATGTACGCGCGAATGCCCGCGCGGAAGACGTCGGGGCCCAGATACGCCTCCAGCATGCGCAGGAAAGCCTGCCCCTTGTCGTATGTGATCGCCGAATCGAACGCATTGGCGGCTTGCAGCTCATCGGTGACGTGCTGCTGGATGGCGTGCGAGGAGAGCTGCGCGTCGGCGGCCATCGCCGATTCCTTGCTCGCATCCTGGTTTTCCCACCAGTGCCACTCGGGGTGGCGCAGCGCCGTCTCCTTCGCGGCCATCCACGAGGCGAAGCTCTCGTTGAGCCAAATGTCGTCCCACCAGGCCATCGTGACCAGATCGCCGTTCCACTGGTGCGCCATCTCGTGGGCCTGGACGGCGAACACCTCCTGGCGGCTCGCGCTGGTGCTCGAAGGCCGCACGAGCAGCAGCTCATCGGTATAGGTGATCGCGCCCCAGTTCTCCATGGCGCCCGAGAACCCGCCGGGGATCGCGATCGAGTCGAGCTTCGGCAGCGGATAGGGATAATCGAAGTAGCGGTTGTAATCCGCCAGAATCCGCGCCGCATTCGCGAGCGCCGTCCGGCCTTCCTGCTGCTCGCCACGCACCGCCCAAACGCCGAGGGCAGTCGCCCCGCTGCGGCCCGAGATCGAGGCCAGATCGCCCGCGGAGAACTCGACGAGGTACGAGGGCATGCTCGGGGAGCGCTCGAACGTGACGGTCGCGAGTGTGCCGTGCAGCTCTCGATGGGCGATCGGCATGTTGCCGATCGTTGCCCAGGCCGCGGGCACCGTCGCCGTCAGCTGAAAGCGCGCGCGAAAGGCCGGCTCGTCCCAGCACGGAAACATGCGCCGCGCATCCGTCGCCTCCATTTGCGTCGAAAGCATCACGCCGCCCGCCCCGCTTGGATACGTGAAATGCTGGGCGAACAGGCCCTGTGGCCCGGTCTCGATCTTGCCGCGATAGGTGAACGTGAGCGTGTGCGGTCCGACCGTTGCCGGCTCGGAAAGCTTGACGGTCGTGAGCTGCTGCGCATCGTCCGAGACCGTGCTCTTGACGGGTTGACCGTCCAGCCGAACGTTCTCGAGCGTCTCGTTGAGCGAGTTGAACACGATCGTGTCCGTCGCCGAGCGAAAGCGCAGCGACACGGACTCTGTCCCCTGGAACCTGAGCGCGGAGACGTCGGGCGTGATCGCGATGTCGTAGCTCTGCGGCACCACGTTCTTCGGGAGCCGCCCCGGTGCGGTGTCGAACGAGAACGGCCCTTCCGCGAACTGCAGCGGCGGCCTCGCGGGCGCGCCCGGCGCGCAGAGCCCAGGTGCTGCGGCCGCGAGGCCGACGGCGAGCGCGCACCGCTTGAAGGCGGACATGCCGGTCGCCGCCTCAATACCCGACCGTGAATCGCTTGCGGATGTGACGCGGCTTCTCGATCTCCTCGAGGAGCGCGACCGCGAGGTCCTCCTGGCTGATTCGACTGTCACCCTTCTCGTCCTTCAGCACCTGGTCCGTGCCGAGGCGGAACTTACCCGTACGCTCCCCCGGAACGAGCATGATCGAGGGCGAGAGGAACGTCCACTCGAGCGTTTTCTCCTCGCGGATGCGCTTCAAGGCTTCAGCGGCCGGGAGCGCTTCGACCTTGATCTCGGGCGGAAAATTGGGCGTGTCCACCAGCCGCACGCCGGGTGCGATCTCGAGACTCGCCGCGCCGCCGATCAGCAGCACCCGCTTGACGCCGGCCGCCTTGGCGGCGGCGAAAGCATGCAGCACGTCGTTGTGCTGATAGCGCACGCTCACGACGATCGCATCGTGTCCGCGAACCGCCGCGGCGAGGCTCTTCTCGTCGGCGAGGTCCACCTGCTTGGCCGTGAGGCCGGTGCGTCCCGCGAGCTTCTCGATGTGGCGGGCGATGCCCGTCACCTGGTGACCGCGCGCCAGCGCCTCGGTGAGGATCTTCGAGCCGACGTTGCCGGTCGCGCCGATCAGAGCGATTTTCATGGGACGTCTCCGCGCTTGGCTGGTGAGCCTGCAAGCTCACCGCATCTTGCGGGACGGCGCAAGGGGCGGTCCCCGGGCGCGTTGCCCTTCCGTCAGTTCGTCGTGAAGCCGATCCACCGACCGAGGCTGACGACCGTCACCCAGATCGCGAGCGAGATCCCCCCGGCGATGCGCGCGCCCGTGGGGGTCATCACGTCGCGATCCCACAAGGCGACGCCGCGGTAGGCGCCGAGGTGAAATACGGCCATGTTGATCGCGGCGAGCAGCAGCAAGAGCATCTTGAACTCGAACGGCGGGTTGTGAAAGTACTTGGTGGCCGATGAGCTGAACAGCAAGCCCCCGGTGATGACGGCGCAGACGAACGCGCCCCAGGTCCACGGCAGCACCTCGTTCATCAGCTCGCTCACCGAGCGGCGGCGCGAGGCGACATTGATCAGCCGCAGGTCGACGATCATGATCGTGCCGACGACCATTGCGATCGACAGAACGTGCACCGTCTCGATCGTCGGGAAGAGCCAGGTGGACTCCCGTACCGCCGTGGCGACGGGGGTGTTTTCCAGGCCGGTCAGCAAATCGCTCACACTCACACGCACCGTCCTCTCATTCATGCGCCATGTAGGCGATCCAGCGACCGGCGGCGAGGATCGCGACCCAGATGAGGAGCGAGGCGACCGCCGCGATCCGGACGACGGCCTTGCGATTCTCCCAGATGGGCGTCCCCCGACTCAGCGCGTACTGGAACGCTCCGGTGATCGCGAGGGCGCACGCGAGCAGCGTCATCTTGACCCAGAACACCTGACTCAGAAGCTCGCGTCCGGGCTCGCCGATGATCAGGATCGTTCCCGAGAGGAGGAGCACCACCACGGCGCACCAGATCCAGGGCAGAAATCGATGGGCCACATCCGGAATCGTCTGGCCGCGTGCGGTGACCCCCAGGAGCCGAAAATCGACCATCACGACGGAGGCCATGACGGTCGCGATGGCGAGGATGTGCACCGTTTGCACGGTCGGGATCACCCAGAAGGCGTCCTGAATCGCCTGGCTGACGGGGGTGTTCGAGAGCCAACTACAGAAGCTTTCGATCATCGGCGGTCTCCGGGAACCTGCGCAGGGCCCGTCTGCGAACGAGCTTGCGTATTGTCATGTCAACGCCTGGTGGGCGCCGACAGAGCGCACGGAGCTCAGTATGCAGCATCTTCATCGGGAAGCATGCGATCGTCGCCCTCGGTGGTGCAGCTGTCGCGTAAATTACTGTTCCGGCTAGCGTTATTTAACGTTAACCGACCATGCTACGATAGTGGGCTCGCCGGAGTCAGGCGCGCGTCCATGCTCGACATCAACCAATTGCACGCCCACGCCGAACGCATACGCGCAAGCGGCGTGCTCGGCCGCTCGCAGCTCAGCCGGCGCCTGTTCGACTTCCTCGTCGACTGCTCGCTCACCGACCGGGCGCCGAAGGAGATCGAGGTTGCCATCGACGTGTTCGGCAAGGACGCGCGGTTCGACGTGTCGCAGGACGCGATGGTGCGAGTCTACATCCACAAGTTGCGCCGCAAGCTCGAGGAGTTCTACGCCGGTCCCGGGCGCGGCGAGCCGGACCGGCTCGTCATCCCAAAGGGTGCTTACCGGTTCGTCATCGAGCCCGCCGCGGAGGCGCAGCCGGAGGCTATCCCGAGCGCGCCGCAAGCCGAGGGTCGCCGTCGCTGGCCGTTTGTGCTGCTCGCCGCCTCGCTGCTCGCCAATCTGCTCGGGGGGCTCTGGTGGAGCTATTCGCGCTGGTACGCACCGCCCGATGAGCTCACACAGCTGCGCCACAGTCCCGTTTGGTCCCGGATTCTGAGCGATGACCGGACGATATTCATCGTGCTCGGCGATTACTACATTTTCGGCGAGACTGACCGCTCGATGGAGGTCACGCGGTTGATCCGGGAATTCTCCATCAACTCGCCTGCAGACCTCGATCAATACCTCATGATGCATCCGGAGCTCGCCGACCGGTATCTCGACCTGCAGCTCAACTACCTGCCGACCGCCGCGGGATTCGCGCTGCGCGACGTGATGCCCCTGCTCGCACCGGCGCACAAGCGCATTCGAGTGGTGCTCGCCTCCCAGTTGAGCCCCGCCGTGCTCACCTCGGCGCACGTCGTCTATATCGGCTTCCTGAGCGGCATGGGCATGCTGCACGACTTTGTTTTCTCCGGATCCCGCTTCTCCATGGGCGACTCGTACGATGAGCTCATCGACCATGTGACCGGGCACCGCTATATCAGCCAGGCGGCCGTTCCGCTCGGCGAAGAGAAGTATCACGACTACGGCTACTTCGCGACGTTCTCCGGGCCGACCGGCAACCAGATCGTGGTGATCTCGGGCACGCGCGACGTGGCCGTGATGCACACGGCGCAGTCCGTCACGCAACCCCGCACGCTTCAGCAGTTGAGCGCGAGCGCGCACGGTGCGCCCTCGTTCGAGGCGCTGTACGATGTGTACGGCATGGATCGCATGGACCTCGACGGGAAGCTGCTGCTCACCTCGGCGCTCAATACCGCCCGGATCTGGAGGGGGGAATCGCACGATTCCAGCACGGCGATGGTGAGTCGCCCCGCGCATCCCGCACACTGATGTCCGATTCGACACCCCAAGCGTCGCGCCCGCGCAAACCGCGCTATCAAGTGCGAGTCAAGCACGTGCGACGACTGACCCCGCGCATGGTCCGTGTGACGTTCGCGGGCGAGGAGCTCGCGGGGTTCGGCTGGAATGGTCCCGCGGCTCACATCAAGCTCTTCTTCGAGGCGCCGCGGGACTCGGCCGCGCCGAGCGCGCCGCCGGCCGCTCCGGGCGCACCGCCTGAACCGGAGCCCATGCGCGCGACGACGCGGACGTATACCCCTCGCCGGTTCGACGCCAGCGCGCGAGAGCTCGACGTCGAGTTCGTCCTCCACGGCGAGGGTCCCGCCTCGGCGTGGGCGGAACAGGCCGCCGAGGGGCAGTCGCTTCTCATCGCCGGTCCCGGACGAAGCTATCCAGTGGACGTTGCCGCCGACTGGTACGTCCTTGCGGGCGACGATACGGCCATCCCGGCCATCGCGACGATCCTCGAGAGCCTGCCCACCTCCATGCAGGCACTCGTTCTGCTCGAGGTGGCCGACGCGGCCGAGGTGCACCCATTTCAGCCGATCGGGCCCAAGGTCGATGTTCGCTGGATGCCGCGCGGGCCGGACCCGAGGAATGCCGGTCGCGAGCTCGAAGCCGCGCTTCGAGGCCTGGAGCTGCCGCCGGGGTCCGGACGGGTGTACGTCGCGTGCGAGGCGGATGCCATGCGCCGCATTCGGCGTCATCTTCTCAACGAGCGGCAGTTCCCGCGCGGGCATCTCGTCACGCGAGGCTACTGGCGCTATGGCGAGACCGATCATCCCGACCGCGACTACGGTGAAGATGCCGGCTAGCCGATGCGCTCGATGAGCCGCCAGCGCGGAGCCGTCATCGGCGACCTCGCGGACGCCGCCACGGCGCAGCCCCGGGCGCCGGAAGCGCTCGCCGACGGGGCGGTCGTGCTGCGCCGCTTCGCGAGTGCCCATGAACAGGAACTGCTCGAGTGCGTGCGGCTCGTGACGGCTGCGGCACCGTTCCGGAACATGGTCACGCCCGGTGGCTGCCGCATGTCGGTCGCCATGACGAACTGCGGACCGGTCGGATGGGTGACGGATCGCACGGGCTATCGTTACGATCCCCTCGACCCGAGGACGGGTCGCGCCTGGCCGCCCTTACCCGAGTCGCTGCGGACGCTAGCGGTTGGCGCGGCGCAGTCCGCCGGCTTTGCGGGCTTCGTCCCGGATGCGTGCCTGATCAACCGCTACGAGCCGGGAACGCGACTGTCGATGCATCAGGACCGCAACGAGCGCGACTTCCATGCGCCGGTCGTCTCGATCTCGCTCGGTCTGCCGGCGACCTTCCTGTTCGGTGGTCAGCGGCGCGCCGAGCGGCCGCAGCGCGTACGACTCGTGAGTGGAGACGTGGTCGCGTGGGGAGGCAAATCGAGGCTGGCCTTCCACGGCGTCGCGCCGCTCGACGATGGTGAGCATCCCCTCACCGGGCGGTGCCGCTTCAACTTCACCCTGCGCGCGGCGCTTTGAGCGCGCCGCTCACGAGCCCGCCGGTTTCTGCCCCAGATGCAGGTTCGGAACGCCGAGCTTGCCCTGGAGCTGGCTCAGTTGCCGAAGATCGACGGACCCGACGAGGTTGACGATCGTGAATTCCCGGGGGTTGGTGGCGAAGACGACGAGGCCGTCGATGCGCTTGCCTTCCTGGCGCACGCAGATCAGGACATCCTGGTTCTGCTGCGAGTTGTGGACCGAAACGAGCTTGCTCCAGCCCGCGGCTTCGATCTGCTGGCGCACCCGATCGACATCGCTTTGCGGGTAGGCATGATCCGTCGCGAACTGGAAGCTGCGCACGTAGATGCCCTGAAGTCCGCTCAGCACACCTTTCACCGCCTGGTCGTCCTGACTGTTGTCCATCGCCTGAGCCACCAGCTTCAGCAGCGAAAGGTCGAGGCTGATGGTCACCGAGTTGACCGCCTTCTTCTCGAGTCCGTCGAAGCTCGGCAGTTCGACGCGGCCCGCCTGCGCCAGCGAGGCGACCGGCAGCGCGAGCAGGATCCACACCGGAATCGCGCCGAGCGTGAGCTTGATCGAGGAATGTCGCATCTTCGATTCTCCTCAAGGCTTACCCGGACTGTCCCGGATCGACGGTCGCGTGAAGCGCCGTGTTGAGCGCGTGGCTCGAGATCCGCAAGGCCTCGACGACCTGATCGCGCGCCTCGCGTGCGCGCAGCTCCTGCGCGTGGTGCTGGTTCCAGATTCCCGCCGAAATGACGATGGCGGCGAGCGCGGCAGTCGCCGCATCTGCAATCCACAGGCGCCGCCCGAGCAACCAGGGCTCGCGCCCGAGCCGCTCCCGAGGCGCCGCGGAATGCTGCGCCGCACGGTTCGACGGCGCGGTTGCGCTCGCGTCGGGGCGCTCGCGCGCCCGCGCGAGCGCCGCCATCGCCCTCTCGGCGAACCCGACCGGCGGGTCGACGGCCCGTAGGGTCTGACGGAGCTGCCGTTCCAGCTTCGAATCGCTGCGACCAGTCATCAGGTGTCCCTATCGCGCAGATCCGCCCGCAGTCGCGCGAGCGATCGCTTGAGATGACTCTTGACCGTGTTGACCGACAGATCGAGCACGCGCGCAATCTCCGCCGGATCGAGATCCTCCTGGAAGCGCAGCAGCACGACGAGTCTCGCAACCGCGGGCAGCGCCGCCACGTGGCGTTCCAGGCGTCGCGCCAAGAGCGGGTCGGCCACCTCGAGCGGATCCTCGAACGGTGACGCCGACCGCTCACCGAGCGGCGTGTCAGGGTCCGTCGCGGTGAGCGCCTGCGGCGGCGGTCGTCGCCCGCGTTGCCGCAGCCGATCGATGGCGCGATGGGTCACGGTTCGCCGCAGCCAGTACACCAGGTGAGCCGGCGACTCGATGCGCTCCAGGGCGAGGTACAGCTGCAGGAACACGTCCTGAGCGAGCTCCTCGGCCTCCGCCGCCGCTCCCAGTGCGCGCAGCGCCAGACTGTACACGGTGCGCTGGTGCGCTCGGATCAGCTGCGCAAAGGCGAACTCACTACCGGCCCGCGCCTCGGTGAGCGCACCGTGCCAGCGCACGTCGCTGCGGCCATCCGGGCTGCCGTTGGCGAGTGAGCTGGACGCAGCGGAAGCCGGACTGCCTGACCAGAGAGCGATCATCTACAGACTCTATACGCTCACCATCGGCCCCGAGGGTGCAGGCACGATTCGCGCCGCCGAGCGAATCTCCGCGAGAGCGGTCCTGCCTACGAACGCGGCGGTCTCGACCTCCGCCGAAGTTGTATGAAAAGCTACCTTGTGATAAAAAGGTAGTAGCTCAAAAGAAGGGAATGTCCCGACCGTCGTGGCTCCGCCCGCTCCACCAGGACTCGATGCCGTCAACGAGAGATTCGGACCGATCCGCAAGGGTCTGCTCGAGTTCCTGATCCTCAAGATCGTCCAGGCCGACAAGGTCTATGTCGCCGACATGCTGAAGAGGCTCAGCGCGACGGAATTCGCGACCCAGGAGGGGACGCTGTACCCGCTCCTCTCCCGCATGCGTCGCGAGGGACTGGTCGATTACGAGTGGAAGGAATCCGAGGCCGGTCCGCCGCGCAAGTACTACGAGCTCACGACGAAGGGCCACTCGCAGCTCGCCGAGCTCACCGATTACTGGAACGCCATCAACAAGACGATCGACAGTCTCGGGAGATGATCATGCGCCCCGTCATCACGGTCAGCCTCAACGGCAACCCCTACCAGCTCGAGCAGGAGGGCTACGAGGCGCTGCACGCCTACCTCGCCACGGCCGAGGCGCGACTCGCGGACAACCCGGACAAGGCCGAGATCCTCGCGGATCTCGAGCAGGCCATCGCCGAGAAGTACGGGCGATACCTCAATCCGCACAAGAGCGTCGTCACCACGGAGGAGGTGCAGGAAGTGATCCGGGAAATGGGGCCGGTCGACGGGGACGCGGCCGAGCAGGCGCGCGATGCGAGCGGGCAGAGCGGCGAGGCGCCGTCGCACGGGGCGGATGCAGCCGGAACGGGCAAGGGCCCGGCAGGCGGGGCCCGGCGCCTCTATCAGATCCGCGAGGGCGCGATGTTGAGCGGTGTCTGCAACGGGATCGCCGCTTACTTCGACATCGACGTGACGATCGTGCGTGTCATCTTCGTCGTGCTCGCGATCCTGACGGGCGGTATGTGGATCATCGCCTACCTCATTCTGATGTTCGTCGTCCCCTACGCGGAGACCCCGGAACAGCACGCGGCCGCCCACGGCTGGGCGTTCAATGCGCAGGAGCTCATCGATCGAAGCAGCACTATGCCCAGTTCAAGGACGGCCAGCACTGGCGCAGGCGCCTGCGCGAGCAGCGACGCTTCTGGAGGGCTCAGCAGCGGCAGTGGAAGGAGCAGTCGCGGCACTGGCGCGAATGGCAACGCAACTGGCAGCAGGCACCGCCGCCGTCGTGGGGCCCGCCACCCGATCATGCAAGCCACGCCGCACACATTCTCGGCGGAATCTTCTGGCCGATCGCCGCCATCCTCAACGCCGTGCTCTTCGTCGCGCTCATTCTCGCGATCGGCTCGCTCGTCACGACGCACGCCGTGCTCGGATGGGCGCTGCCGCCGCAGCTGCCGCTGTGGGCCGCGATCATCATCGCTCTGGTGCTCTACCACGTTGCGGCCTCGCCGCTGCGCTTTGCGCGCCACGCCGGGTATTACGGTCCGTATGGTTACGGGTGGTTCGCGCTCTGGGGAGCGATGGTGTGGACGGCCCTCGTCGTGCTGTGCTTCTGGTTCGCGTGGTGGCATTGGGCCGAGGTGCAGCACTTCCTGCAGCACCTGTCGGTGCAGATCCGGCAACTCGGCGCGAGTGCGCCGTCGTGGGGAATCGATACTTGAGCCGCTTCGATCCGCCTCAGAAACGCGCCGGCGTCGGGCGTCCGCGCAATATCCGCGCCGGCAAAAAGACGAGCGCGGCCAGCAGCGCGAACACGCCCTCGACCGCGATGCCGACGAGCCGGAACGGCAACAACACGAGCCACACGATCGGCCACAGAACGAGCGCGAGCAACGCGAGCGGCCAACACAGCACGAGCAGGATCAACCAGAGCAGGAATTTGATCATGGCACTACGCTAGCGCCCGCGCGGCCGCGCCGCAATCCCCAAGCGCGCCGCAATCTCCAAGGGTGACGGCGCGCGATCGCAGGCGCGCGGTCGCGTGCTATCCTCGAGCGACGATCGCAACGGGCGGAGCTCCCATGGACGCAAAGGCCGCGGCGCAAGAAAGGTTCGACGTGGCTCGCGCCGCGCTGATCGAGCTGAGCCACCGCATTCACGCCCATCCCGAGGTGGGATTCGAGGAAGAGCGCGCCTCCTCCTGGCTCTGCGACGCGCTCGATCAGGCGGGCTTCGCCGTGCAGAGAGGAATCTGCGACCTTCCCACCGCCTTCCGTGCGCGCGCCGGATCGGGTCCGCTGCACATCGGGATCTGTGCCGAGTACGACTCCCTGCCCGGCATCGGCCACGCGTGCGGCCACAACGTCATTGCCGCCTCGGCGGTCGGCGCGGCTGTGGCGGCGGCCCGGGTCGCGGATGATCTGGGATTGAGCATCAGCGTCATCGGCACGCCGGCCGAGGAGGTTGGCAATGCCAGCGGTAAAATCCTGCTGCTCGAGCGCGGCGCCTTCGAGGGCCTGCACGCCGCGATGATGGTGCATCCGGCGCCCTTCGACATGCTGCGCGCCAACATGATTGCCGCTTCGATGTTCGATGTGCACTGCACGGGGAAGGAATCGCACGCTTCGGCCTTTCCGGAGCTCGGCATCAATGCGGCCGATGCGCTCACCCTCGCGCAAACGGCGCTCGGCCTGCTCCGGCAGCACATCCGCTCCACCGACCGGATCCACGGCATCGTGACCCAGGGCGGTGTCGCGCCGAACGTCGTTCCGGCGCACACGACGGCGCGGTACATCATCCGATCGGAGACGCTGGAGGAGCTGAAGGAGCTGCGCCCGCGGGTCTATCGCTGCTTCGAAGCGGGCGGCCTCGCGACCGGCGCGAAGGTGGACATCGTGGGCGGCGACAAACCCTACGCCGAGATGCGGCACAACGAGACCCTCGCGACGCTGTACCGAAAAAACTCCGAAGCGCTCGGCCGCGCGTTCCCCCCGCTCGGGGAATGGGAAAGGCGGCCGACGGGCTCGACCGACATGGGTAATGTGTCGCTCGCGATCCCATCGATCCATCCCCTCATCGGCATCCAGTCGCTCCCGGCCGTCAACCATCAGCCGGAATTTGCCGCGCACTGCGCCACGCCGCACGCCGACCAGGCGCTCTGCGATGGCGCGCTCGCCATGGCCTGGACTTGCATCGACCTCGCGACCGACCCCGCCGCGCGCAGCGCGCTGACGAGCACCCGCGGATAGCCCCGGGATGCGGCGTCCTACGCCGCGCGCATCGCGATTGCAACCGGCAGTCGGGCCGCCCGGATCGACGGGAGGATGCCGCCGAGCAGCGCGATGCCGAGTGACCAGCAGACGGCCACCGCGACGAGATGCGGTGTCACGGCCATGGGAAAGGTGATCCCGCTTGCCACCACGATGTGCTTGTTGAACAGATACCAGTCGATGCCGACACCGATCAGCGCCGCGGGAATCGCGAGGAGCAATCCCTCGGCAAGCACGGAGACGACGACCGGTAGCGCGCCAAACCCGATCGCACGGAGCGTCGCGATCTCCACCCTGCGGGCATCGACGGCCGCGTAGAGACTCGCGAGCGCACCGCAAGCCGCGCCGAGTCCCATCAGCCCGCCGAGGAAATAGCTGATGAAGTCGAGGAGTTGCCGCCGGGATTTGATGATCTCTTCGTTGCTCTCCTGCTGCGTCTTCACGTCCGCCTTGAGCGTCGGATCGCTGGTCACCGCTTGCTTGAACGTCGCAAATGCGCCGGGCGATTCGAGAGTCACGTCCACGGCGTTGAATCTCGCTTGCGGGAACGCCGACAGCACGGTATCGGCGTCCCCGATGACCGAGTCCTCGAGGGCGGTGGCCGAGCTGTGGTACGCACCGACGATCCTCCAGGGGGTGCCTCGCACGCGCACCGCGTCGCCGACACCGAAGTGTCTGAAGCGCTGACGGATCAGGTCACTCACGATGAGCTCGTGCAGCCCGGCTTTGAAGTAGCGCCCCTCGATGATGTGGAGCTCGGGGTTGATCTTCACCCATTCGGGGGTGACGGAGAACAAGCTCACGGTACCGCGCTGATTCTGGACATTCACCGCGTTGATGAACATGAATACGGTGCCGGTGACTTCGGGCTTACCGTCCGCGTCGCGCTTGATGCCGGGCTTGTCGGCAATGCTGGCGAGGATCGTCTTCGGCAGCGCGCTCTGCAGGGCCGACTGGGCGCCTCGCGAGAGGACCACGGCGCCGTCCGCGGTGACGCCGGATTGCACGAACTTCTCCAGGCCCTCACTCAGCGCGAGCATCGCCACGAGCACGCCCATGACGGTGGTGATGCTGATCACGGTGACGAGCGAGGTGCCGAGCCGCGCGGGAACGCTGCGGATCGCGGCCAGGGTGAGGACCACGGCATGACGGACGGCGCGCATGATTCAACGCCTCAACGGTTGGCGAGCGCGTCGACCACGCGCAAGCGCAGTCCACGCCAGGCCGACATCGCCCCGCCCGCGAGCGCGAGCACCACGGCGCAGCCAATGCCGATCGCGAAGACGACCGGCGGCACGGACACCGTGCCGATCTGCTCGCGGGCAACCGGCAGGAGCCGCACGCCGAGCCACAAGCCGATGGCGGCGCCCACGAGGCAGAGCACGAGCGTCTCGGCGAGGATCAGCGCCATCACGCGTCGGTCGGAGAAGCCGACCGTCTTCAGCACGGCGAGCTCCGGGGTGCGTTCGCGGATCGATTGCATCATCAGCGCCCCCGTGGCAAAGAGCAGCACGAAGAAGGTCGCGCCGACGATCCGGTTGGCGACGGTGTCGATATCGCCGAAGTTGGCGACCTCCGACTGCACCAGCTCGTGCTCGGACTGCGTGAGCGTCTCGTTCGAGGAGTTCGCGTACTGCGCATCGATCGTCTGCTCGACCTGGGTGGCGCGCGCGGGATCGGCGATGCGCAGGACAGCGAGGTTCATCGTGTCGCGCCCCGGCCCCGCCGGCAGCGACTCGTTGACGTAGCGGTAGTGGGTGAGCAGAAGCTGCGAGTTATCCTCACTGTCGTCCTCGCTGTCCACCCACGTCCCGACGATATCGAACGTCCAGTCGTTCGTTCCGTCCTTGCGCTGCAGCTCCTGCGGCGACGACTGCAGCGTCACGCGCTGACCGACCTTCCAGCCGTACTTGTGCATCGTGCCGATGCCCACGATCGCACCGTCCTGGATCTGCCGCATCGTGCGCAGCTGCGCGGGATCGACCTTGTCCTCCGGGTAGATCGAGAAGTACGAGTCCACGTCGGTTGCGCAGATCGGCACGCCTTGCTCGGGGCGCTGATAGCTCGCGCCGAACTGGAAGCGCGGCGCGACCCGGACCACGGCGGGGACGGTCCTCAGCCACTCGACGATCGCAATCGGAATCGGGTCCCCGAGATCGAGCTTGCTGCCCACGTACAGCCGATCGGCGTGCGTGGCGGCGATCGCGTGGTTGACGGCGCCGGCGAGCCCCTGCAGTACGCCGAACAGCGCGAACGCGACGATCACCTGCAAGAGGATGAGAATGGAGCGGCTGCGCTTGCGCCAGAGGCCGGCCCAGACCAGGGGAATGAACTTCACCGTGCGCCTGCCTCCGGACCCCGGACCCGCCGTGCCAGCCCCACCATCTGGTGTTTTAGTTAACTACGACACTTCGGCCGACGCAACTCCGGCATTGCGCAGGCTCGCGAACGTCACGGCAACCTGAGGTGCGATCGCCGCCGGCGCGTCGATCTTCACCACGGCGGGCCGTCATATCGGCAAGAACCCCGAGCGTGGAGCAGCAAAATGAAAGTCATGGTCATGGTCAAGGCGACCGCGAGCAGCGAAGCGGGTGTGATGCCGAGCGATGCGCTGCTCGCCGCCATGGGCGAGTACAACCAGGCCTTGATCAGTGCAGGCGTCCTGCTCGCGGCGCACGGCCTGCGTCCCAGCAGTCAGGGCAAGCGGGTACGGTTCTCCGGCAAGAGCCGCACCGTCACGGACGGACCGTTCACCGAAACCCGCGAGCTCGTGGGGGGATTCTGGCTCTGGCAGGTGAGATCCATCGAGGAGGCGATCGAATGGGTCAAGCGCTGCCCGAACCCGATGCCGACGGACTCCGAGATCGAGATCCGCCCGGTTTTCGAGCCGGAGGACTTCGGCGCGAAAGTCGCGGGGGCGCATACGACCGACCCGGGTCCGGACCGCGGCACGGCGGCGCACTGAAGCCTCGCACGAGCGACGACCGAGCAGCCACACCGACGGGAGCACGCGCATGCAGACGAGCACACACCTCACGTTCAACGGCAACTGCCGCGAAGCCTTCAAGTGGTACGCCGAAATCTTCGGCGGCACGATCGTGTTCGCGATGACGTACGGCGAATCGCCGATGGCGACGCAGGTCGCCGTGGACTGGCGCGACAAGATCGCCCACGCGCGGCTCGACTTCGGTCGCGGCTACATCCTGGGCGCCGATCCTCCCCCGAACTACTACCGCGCCGCGGCGGGTTTCGACGTGATGGTGGCGGTCAGCGAGCCGGAGGAAGCCGAGCGCATTTTCAACATCCTCGCGAGGGACGGCACGATCCGTATGCCCTGCGGGGAAACCTTCTGGGCGCGGCGCTTCGGCATGTGCGTCGACCGCTTCGGGATTCCGTGGATGGTCAACTGCGAGAAGCCGCTCGATGCCGTGGCGGCGAGCGCGCGGCGCGCCGCCGGATGAGACCGTGCCGGGTCGGCGTTGACTCATGGAGCGCGTGGCGCCAATGTAATCGGGCCCGTCATTCTTCGACAGTACGTGTGGAGATGTTGCGTGTCATACATGTTGCTGGTGGTCGAGCCGCAGGGTCAGCGGCAGGCGCGGACCGAGGGCGAGGGGCGCGAGCTGTACGAGCGCATGCTCCGCTACAGCGACGATTTGAAGCGTCGCGGACTGCTCACCTTGAGCCAGTCGCTCAAGTCGGACGCGGCAGCCGCGCGTGTCACCGTGCGCGGCGGTGCCTCGGCGGTGCTCGACGGCCCCTTCGCCGAGGCGAAGGAGTTGATCGGCGGATTCTTTCTGCTCACCTGCGAGACCCGCGAACAGGCGATCGAGATTGCGCGGCAGTGCCCCGCGGCGCAGTGGGCGACGATCGAGGTGCGCGAGCTCGGTCCTTGCTTTCAATGAAGCGGCGGTCGGGGTGACCTTGGTGGATCGCAACGCCATTCATCGCACGGTCCAGGCGGTCTGGCACATGGAATCGGCCAAGATCATCGCCAGGCTCGCGCGGATGCTGTGCAGCGTCGCGCTTGCCGAGGAGATTGCGCAGGACGCCTTCGTCGCGGCGCTCGAGCAATGGCCCGAGCGGGGCGTGCCCGAGAATCCGGCCGCCTGGCTGATGACCACGGCGAGGAACCGGGCGATCGATCAGCTCCGGCACGTCAAGCTCGCGGAACGCAAGCACGCCTCGATCGCCGGCGACCTGGACTCGCAATCCGAGGGGGAGGGCATCTCTCCCGGGGAGAACGCAATCGCCGACGATCTTCTGCGCCTGATGTTCGTCGCCTGTCACCCGGTCCTCACGGTCGAGGCGCGCGTCGCGCTGACGCTGCGGTTGCTCGGCGGTCTCATGCCGGTCGAGATCGCACGAGCCTTTCTCGCCTCGGAGGCCGCCATTCAGCAGCGGATCGTGCGCGCCAAGCGCACCTTGACGGAAGCGCGCGTGCCCTTCGAGGTTCCGGATGCCGCGGAGCGCGCCACCCGGCTCGCCTCGGTCCTCGAGGTGATCTACCTCATCTTCAACGAAGGGTATGCCGCGACGGCGGGTGAGCACTGGATGCGACCGGCGCTGTGTGACGAAGCGTTGCGGCTGGGTCGGATCCTCGCCGAGCTCGCCCCGCAGGAATCGGACGTGCACGGCCTGGTCGCCTTGATGGAGATTCAGGCGTCCCGCCTCGGCGCGCGCGTCGCCGCCTCGGGTGAGCCCATTCTGCTCATGCAGCAGGACCGCTCGCGCTGGGATCCGCTCATGATCGGCCGGGGACTCGCCGCGCTTGCGCGCGCCGAGTCCGATGGCCGGGCGCTCGGCCCCTATGCGCTGCAGGCCGCCATCGCGGTGTGTCACGCGCGCGCGCGTGCGCCGGCCGAGACGGACTGGAAGCGAATCGTCGCGCTTTACGATGCGCTCGCCGCGCTCACACCCTCGCCCGTCATCCTGTTGAATCGTGCGGTCGCGGTCTCGATGGCTTACGGTCCCGCCGCCGCGCTCGAGATCGTGGACGAGCTGCGGCACGAGTCGCGCCTCGTCGACTATCACCTGCTCCCGAGCGTACGCGGTGACCTGCTCGAGAAGCTCGGCCGGTTCGAGGAGGCGCGCGCCGAGTTCGCCCGCGCCGCTTCCCTCACTCGCAACGCCCGCGAGCGAGCGCTGCTGCTCGGGCGCGTGGCGACCTGCGGCGCCGCGGGCGGGCGCCCCAGCTGATCACGGGTTCGCGCGGAGCTCGCCCGCGCGTCGCGAGGTTCGCGATCATCGAGGCCCGCCCCGATGACGCCCACGGGGATCCCGCCGACCACGGCCACCGCATAAGGAGGCAGGATCAGCCGCCCCGTGCGGCGGTCGCGAACATTCGAGCACACGTAGGGGACGCGGCTGCCGCGGTAGGGGTTCTCGAGAAACGGGCCGGCTGCGGCATTGCCGCCCCGGAGCAGCCGCAGGAGCTCCGCCTCGCCGCCGTCGAAGTCGTGATTCCCGAGCGTGCCGATCACGTTGCAGCGGTCCGGATGCTCGCGCTCGGCGGCCTCGAGATATGCCGCGAGCACGGCGGCGCCCCCGACGGGACGCGGCGTCGCAACGGCCGGCCGTGCGAGATCCCCGTGGAAGTCGTTGAACGCGAGGATGTGAAGCTCGCTCTCGCGCGCACGCGACCGATGCGGTGCGCTCCAGCTCGCTCATCGGGAGGCGGCCACTCGCGCTGTGCCGCGCCCCGCACGAGGCGAGCCGAGCTCGAGCGAAACACGCTGCGCGGGTGTCAGGCGGCGGAAACCGGCAGGGTGGATTGTGCGCCGGCCATTGTGACATTCCCGAGAGGAAACGCTGCATCGCTCATGGATCGCTTGCCTTCGCAGGTAAATTATCGATAATCGATGTCCCGCAGCCCAGACGTTGCTCACACACGCCGACGAACCTCGTCGGCGCGGGCGGCGCGTTCGTCGATCAGGGAAGTCCGAGCCATGTGGATCATTCAGGTGGCGCTCAAGCGCCCCTACACCTTCATCGTACTTGCGCTCCTGCTGCCGTTGATCGGCGCGCTCGTCATCTTCGGTACGCCCCTCAAGGCGGGCATGCC
>Ga0335074_10000693_pt1 | contig 46822 bp, 41 predicted proteins | sample Lox_Sample_23_FD_206715 | JGI IMG/M metagenome (GOLD analysis project Ga0335074, IMG submission 206715) | Soil microbial communities from Loxahatchee National Wildlife Refuge, Florida, United States - Lox_Sample_2.3 | ecosystem: Environmental > Terrestrial > Soil > Wetlands | place: USA...
TGCCGCAATTCGACAAGCTGAGCGGTGGATTTCACTACGTCTCGGGCGGCCCGTTTCGCGGCCCGGACGATGTCATGCTCGACGAATACTACGCCAAGGAGCACAAGTATAAAGTAGGCGATACGATCAAGCTGCTCACCCGGCCCTGGCATGTCTGCGGCATCTATGAGCCCGGCATGCTGGCGCGCGTGGTGGTTCCGCTGGCCACGCTGCAGGATCTGACGGCCAATACCGGCAAAGTGAGCATGATCTACGTGAAGCTGGACGATCCTGCGAAGACGGACCAGGGGGTCGACGAACTGCGGGGCCTTCTGAAGGATTATCACGTTAACTCGATGGAAGAGTATACGTCGCTGTACTCGGTGAACAATGTTCCGATGCTGAAGGAGTTCACCTGGGTGGTGATCGGGCTGAGCGTGCTGTTCGGCTTTCTCGCGGTTTTGCTTTCGATGTACACGGCGGTGCTGGAGCGCACGCGCGAGATCGGAATTTTGAAAGCGCTGGGCGCCTCGCCCGGTTACGTTCTGAATATTCTGCTGCGCGAGGCGGTGCTGCTGGCGCTGGCGGGGTCGGTAGTCGGCATTCTCCTCTCCTATGTCACGCGGTTTGTAATTCAGGACGTAGCACCCGCTTTGCTTACCCAGGCAATTGTTCCGCAATGGTGGCCGATCACCACCGCGATTGCGGTAGCCGGCGCGTTGTTGGGCGCCCTGTATCCCGGCCTGAAGGCTGCGCGCCAGGATGCCATCGAGGCGCTGGCCTATGACTAATCGCGAGCCGATCATCAGCATACGCGGACTGCAAAAAACATACCGTACCGGCGACGTGGATGTGCATGCGCTGCGCGGGGTGGATCTGGATATTCAGGCGGGCGAGTTCGTATCCATTGTCGGACCCTCGGGCTCCGGCAAATCGACGTTGTTCAACATCATCGGCGGCTTGACCCATCCGACCGCCGGGACAATCCGGATCGCCGGCCGCGATCTGTTCGGCATGACCGACGCGGAGCGTACCGATCTGCGGCGAACCACCGTTGGTTTCGTTTTCCAAAAATATAACCTGCTTCCGACACTGACCGCACGCGAGAACATCGAAATCGCGCGCGACATCGCACATAAGAACGGTCCGCTCGATCCCAAGTTCCTCGATGTGATGAAGCTGCTCGGCATCGAAGAGCGCCTGGATCACAAGCCCCGCGCGCTCTCCGGAGGCGAGCAGCAGCGCGTTGCCATCGCGCGCTCGATCGTGAATCAGCCGGCCATCCTGCTGGCCGACGAACCCACAGGAAATCTGGATACCGAAAACTCCGCTGCTGTACTCGGTTTGCTGCGAGACTTGAATGCGCGCCTGGGCCAGACCATCCTGATGATCACGCATAATCCCGAAGCCGCGAGCTACGGGCATCGGCTGGTGCGCTTGCGCGACGGCCATATCGAGTAACCTTGGTGTACCTTGTATCGGGCCTGGGCCGGGTCTATGATGACGGCGGGGAGAGATGCCATGAAGCCGCTTCCGATGAGGTCGCTCGATCCAGTGGATTCCGTTTTGCGCATGAAGGGGCGCGAGGTGTGGTCCATCGCCCCGACCGCAACGGTCTATGAGGCGATCGCCCGCATGTCCAGCCGCGGAGTGGGGGCTTTGCTGGTGCTGCACGATGGTAATCTCGAAGGAATCGTTTCCGAGCGCGATTATGCGCGAAAAGTGATTCTGCAAGATCGATCGCCCAGGCACACTCGCGTGCGGGACATTATGACCGAGCGCGTGATCGCCGCGAAGCCGGATACGACGGTAGAGGAATGCATTCGATTGATGAGCGACGGCGGCATCCGGCACATGCCGATACTGGATGGCGATCGCATCGCCGGCGTGGTGTCGCTTGGCGATTTGGTGAATTGGACTGTTACCTCGGACGAGGAAACGATCGATCAGTTGGAAGGCTACATCGAAGGGCGCTATCCGGGCTAGCTCTCCGCCGAATATCGAATGCGAAGTTGGGTCGCTGCCGCCGCGAGGGTCTTGTCGAGGGTCCACAAACGGCAACCGCTCAACCGCGTGGAAGCCAGCAAGTGAACGTCGACCCACGGGATCCCTTTGCCGAATAGCCGGTACAGCTCCAAAAAGCCTAGCACTTCAACCTGATCAGCAACAATCGCCGATGGTAAGCGGCGAAGATCGCTGAGGACGCTTTTTCTGGATTTGAGATTTCCGCAGGCGATTTCTCCGATCACGAAGGGGTGCATGATGATCTGGCCGTCCAGCAGCAGTTCGGCGCCGCGGCCCCGCCTCGAAATTCCGTTGCGTACCACCCAAGGCCGCTAGCCGGCGCGCGATCTCGCGAGCAATGAGAGCTTCCAAACCGGCGCGAATGAGGGCTGTTTTTTCCGTGATCCCCGTGAGCCGCCGCGCTTCTTCGATCAAGCGATCGTCGATGTTGAGTGTACTCCGCATATGCAGCAGTATATACCTTGCGTGCAGATCGATCACTGGATCGCGATAGTGACGCCCGCTTGGCTCGCCGCGCCGCCGATTGAGAGGAGCACGGGTTGGACGCCGGGAGGAAGGAATCCGCCGGGGATCTGCGCGTTGATCTGCATCAAGCCGGGAAAACCGGGCGCGGCGCCAGCGTAGAGCACGGGCGCTTGATATCCGCCGATGGTCAAGGTGACCGAGCCGATGGTCGATCCCTGGCCGGTTCCGTAGAGCGAAATAATAGATCCTCTCGCGGCCGGGTTCGTTGCCGAATTCAGACTGCCATCCTGATTGACCGCGGCCGCCTGGCCAGTGCCGCTGCCGGTGCTGGTGAAGAAGCCTGGTGCTGCCGCGGCGACGGGCATTAAGGATTGCGCTACCGTTGTCCCGTTCACCGCGACTGCCACCGTGGTGGTGGCGGACAGACTGGCAGGCGCAAGCGCATTGATTTGCGTGGTGCCGCTGTAGAACAGCGTCGCCGGTGTGCCGTTGAAGAGAAGCTGCGTTTGAGTGGGATCGAAGGCCGAGCCAAATACAGTGACGATCTCACCCGCCGCAATCGGACCGGAGGCCAGGCTCGCCGCGTTGACCACGGTGATGGTGGGCGCTGTTTCAGTCGCCTCCTGTGCCGGCGTGAGCGAGCGGATACGATTGTTCGCGGAGTCGGCGATCCAGAGTACGCCGTTTTGTCCGATCCCGATACCCGCCGGCGCATTCAACTCCGCTGCGAGCGCCGGACCGCCGTCGCCCGAAAATCCTGCGGTTCCGGTTCCGGCGATGATGTTGAGGGATCCCGCCGCCGTCCACTGCAGGATCGTGTTCGCGCCGGTGTTTGCGATCAGCAGGCTGCCATCGGACGCAACTGCGATGCCGGATGGAGAGTTTAGCCCGGGGATCAATGAGCTGACCGCGCCCCCCGCAGTCACCTTCCAGACCTGCGTTGCATCCGCAACCAAAACATTGCCCGAGGCATCCACTGCTAGCGCTTGTGGCTGGTTGATTTGTGCCAGCGTGCTGGAGGCGCCGGATGAGGTCACTTCCAGAATTCGATTGTTGCCGGAGTCAGCAATGTACGCGGAACCTTGCGCATCCGTTGCGACGGCCAAGGGATGGTTGAGGTTCGCCGCGACGGTCACGACTGATCCCGCGGGAGTAACCTCCCGAACCACGTTGTTGCCCGAATCGGCGATGAGCAAATTGCCGAACATGTCGATCGCCAAGCCGCGGGGGGCGCTCAGTTGGGTTGTTCCCAACGAAACCGTGCTGATTATGCCCGCCGTGTTGACCATGCGGATGCGGTTGTTCGCGCTGTCCGCGATGTACCAATTGCCGCTTGAATCCATCGCCACGCTGGAAGGCAAATTGAGCTGTGCGGATGCCGCGGGGCCACCGTCGCCACCGAAATTCTGCGACGCGCCGCTGCCCGCGATGGTCGTGACGGCGCCGCTCGAGGGGATCTCCAGAACAAGCGAGCCGCTGGTGGCGAACAGATCACCCGCGGTGTCGACGGTCACATCCACGGCTGAAGGAATGCTTGGAATCTGTTGCGAAGCGGTTCCGAAATAACCGGATGCGGCGACATAGAGTGTGCCTTTCGAATCGAAGGCAAGGCCGGTCGGCGAAGTGGTGTTGAAAACCGTAATGATGACGCCGTTTAAAACTCGCCGGACACGATTGTTGCCGCTATCAGCGATGTAAAGCGCGCCGTTCGAATCGGTTGTAAGGCCGGCCGGCGCGTTGATCTGCGCCATCAGTGCGCTCGAGCTATCGCCTGAAAATCCCGCCACACCATTCCCCGCCGCGAGTGTCAGCGTCCCGTTGATTGAAACAGCGTAAACCTGATTCGCGCCAAAATCGGAAATATAGACATTACCGCTGCCATCGATCGTCACGTTGCGCGGTTCATTCAACTGCGCGGCTGTCGCTGGACCGCCTTGCGCCTGGCTCGTAGCGGGCAGCACACCTCCGCCCGCGATGGTGTGAATCACTCCGTCGCTCGTGATTTTGCGGACGCGCGCGTTGCCTAAGTCGGCGATATAGAGATTTCCGAAATGATCGAACGCGAGCCCGTAAGGTTGATTGAGCTCGGCTGCTGTGGCGGGTCCGCCATCGCCCGAAAATCCCGCGGTTCCCGTGCCGGCGAACGTCTGGATGGTCCCATCGGGCGCGATTTTGCGCACGCGATTGGCTGCCGCGTCGGCGAAATAAATATTGCCCGAGCTCGCGACCACGATTCCCTCCGGCTGGCCCAATGCCGCAGAGATCGCGGGCCCTCCATCGCCGCTGTTGTCGCTTCCGGCCACCGTTGCAATGACGTAGGAGGGTGCCGGATCAGCCGCGGCGATATTAAAAGAAGCTGCACAGCAGAAAGCGAATAAAACGAATCGACGAGATCTAACCACGAGTACTCCTGCCAGCAGTAGTGTGTCTTCCCGATGCAAAACTCTCAGCCGACTTCCGATCGAAGGGCTATGAGAAAGCTCTCATGCTTTGCCGCGATGCTCATCACGGCGAGCGCGGCGCTGGCGCTGCCGCCGATTCATTTGAAAAGTTGGAAACGCGACGCCGCACGCACCGAATCGGCCCCGGGCTCGCACAAGGCCAGGTCTCCCGGGCGGTCGCATTTGCTGGTGCAGTTTGCGCAAAATCCAGGGCCGGCGCAAGTCAGCGCGCTCGCCAGCCGTGGCGTTGCAACCCTCTCTTATGTCCCGGATAATGTGCTTTCGGTGTCGGCGCCAGACGGAGTGAATCTTGCAGGATTGGGGATCCAATGGATGGGGCGGCTTCAGCCTGCCGAGAAAATCAGCCCCGAGTTGGAGGGCCAGATCTCGTCGCCGGCCGCGATCCCGGTGGTAGTGGAATTTTACTCCGACGTTCCGGCTAGCGAGGCGCGCACGATTGCGATTGAATCCGGCCTGGCGATTCAAGAGAATCCCGACTTGCTTCCGAATCATCTGCTGCTTTTAGGCACTGGGAATCAACTGTCGGAACTGGCGCAGTGGGACGAAGTGTCTTACATTTTTCCAGCGTCGCAAGACCTGATTCAGGGGAATCCTGTGCACGGCTGCGCGGGGGCTTTGACCTCGGCCGGACCGGTTGGGCAAGCGATCCCGCTGGTGGGGGATGGCTGGGACGGGCCGGGGCTCGGGAGCGCGAACCTCAACTACGCGTTCGTGAATATAACGCAGCAGGTGCCAGTAGATTCAGCCGAATCCGAGATTGAGCGCGCGTATGCCGAGTGGGCCAAGGCGGTGCAAGTGACGTTTACTCAGACCTCCGATGCAACCGCGCCACAGACGCTGGCGGTGCTGTTTGCGAGTGGCGCGCACGGCGATGGTTATCCATTTACAAGCGGCGTGCTGGCGCACACGTTTTATCCGCCGCCAGTGAATGCGGAGCCGATCGCGGGCGATCAGCATTTTAACAATGATGAGAGCTGGAAAATCGGCGCAGATGTGGATGTATTCAGCGTCGCGCTGCATGAGACTGGGCACGCCTTGGGGTTGGGGCATTCCGATAATCCAGCGGATGTGATGTATCCCTACTATCACATCGTGACGCAGCTTTCACCCGGCGATATCGCGGCCATACAGCAACTGTATGCCGCCAATAATTCCGCTAATCCCGTGACGTCACAGCCTCCGGCGACAGCCGCTCCCTTGGCGGTCACGATTCAGCCGCCTGCCGCCGCTATTACCAGCTCATCGTCGACGGCGCTCAGCGGGACCGCGTCCGGTGGCTCGGGAACGATCCAGGTAAGCTGGTCGACAAATCAAGGTGCGGCGGGGACAGCGCAAGGTTCATCGAATTGGACTATCGCGTCGATTCCATTGAGCGTGGGCGCGAACGTTATTACCGTGGCTGCGGCCGATTCGAAAGGCGATCACGCGACGCAAAGCGTCACGGTGACCGAACAATCTCCAAGTCCCCCGGCCGATAATCCGCCGCCGGGATCGCCGTCCACTCCGACATCGAATCCAGGTTCAGGCGCCGGGACAACTGCGCCGCCCTCCATCACGATCTTGTCGCCGGCGTTGACCACCCTATCCACCTCGGCGAGCTCGATTGTGGTGAGCGGCACGGCGAGCGATAACGCGGGTGTCGCGCAGGTGACGTGGTCGAGTTCTACGGGAGGGTCGGGCACTGCCAGCGGCACCAACAACTGGACGACGGGTCCAATTCCACTTTATGTCGGGATAACCACGATCACGGTATACGCGACTGACGCGGCGGGAAATCAAGCCTGGAGGTCGTTAACCGTCACCAGAGATTAACCGCTATAACAATTCGGCGAGGCGCGAGTTCTCGATCAGGATGGTCTCGTCACGCTCCGGGCCGGTCGAGATGCATCCAATCTCGACGCCGGTTCGCTCGCTCAGAAATCGGAGATAATCGCGCGCGCGTGGCGGGAGGTCGCGCTCGCGCGAGAGTCCCCGCGTTTCCGATTTCCACCCGGGCAGTTTTTCGAAGACCGGCTCAACAGCTTCGAGGCCGCGGAACGTGGCGGGCATAGCGTTTACGTCCTTGTAGCCGGTGCACACGGGAATCTCGTCGAACTGGTCCAGCACGTCAAGTTTCGTGATCACCAGGCTCGAAAAGCCGTTGATCATGGCGGTGTAGCGCAGCAATGGCACGTCGAACCAGCCGCAGCGGCGCGGCCGGCCGGTAACTGCGCCGAATTCCTTGCCTGCTTTGCGGATTCGCTCGCCGTCTTCGTTCAGCAGTTCGGTGGGAAATGGACCGCTGCCCACGCGCGTGGTGTAGGCTTTGGACACGCCGATCACGCCTTGAATCGCCGTCGGCGGAACTCCCGCGCCGGTGCATGCGCCGCCGGCCGTTGCGCTCGATGAAGTCACAAACGGATACGTGCCGTGATCGACATCCAGCATGGTTCCTTGCGCGCCTTCGAATAACACGCGCTTGCCCGCGCGAATCGCGTCGTTCAGCAATTGCGCGGTATCGCAGACCAACGGACGGATGCGCTCGGCGTAGCCCAGGTATTGATCGCGAATCAATTCAAAGTCGATCGTTTCCTGAATGTTGAACGTCTGGGCCAGCAGTTGCTTGTCTTCGGCGAGCGCGGTATACATCGCGCAGAAGCTGTCGTGTTCATAGAGATCGGCGATGCGGATGCCGCGGCGTCCGATCTTGTCTTCGTAGCAGGGCCCGATGCCGCGCGACGTGGTCCCGATCGGCACGCGATCCTGGCGGCCCTCGGACATCTTTTCGACGATGCGGTGAAACGGAAAGATCACATGCGCACGGTCGCTGATGGCGAGTTGTTTGCGCACGTCGACGCCCGCCTGCTCCAGCTTTTCCATCTCCTCAATCAGCGCCGCCGGGTCGATGACCACGCCATTGCCGATCACCGCCTGCACACCCGGCCGCAGTATGCCGCTTGGAATTAGCTTGAGAACGAACTTCTTTGGACCAATAAAAACCGTGTGCCCGGCATTGTGGCCGCCCTGGTAACGGGCCACGATGGAAAATTTGTCGGAAAAGAGGTCGACGACTTTGCCCTTGCCCTCATCGCCCCATTGCGCGCCCAGTACAACGATGTTTCCCATGTGAGGAACCAAAACGTTCTCATTGTACCGTGTGCTCTAATGGCTTCGTGGGCGTTCCCGCGCATCATGAACGCGAAAACCGCGAGTGACGGGTCGGACGCGCACAATCCGCCCCTGCCTTATAGCAAGCGCGAACAACGCGGCTGGTACATGTACGACTGGGCGAATGCCACCTTCCACAGCACGGTGGTGACGCTTTTCCTAGGTCCATACCTGACCGAACTCGCCAAAGCGGCCGCGGGACCCGATGGCCGGGTTCATCCGTTAGGTATCCCGATCGATCCCCGTTCGTGGTGGGGCTACATGATCTCGATTTCGGTTCTCACGCAGATCTTTGCTCTGCCGGCCGCGGGCACGATTGCCGATTTCAGCCCGCATAAGAAGTGGCTGATGGGCCTGTTCGCCTATACAGGCGCGCTCGCGACAGCGGCTATGTTCTTCCTCCACGGAAGCGAGTACCTGCTGGGCGGCCTGCTGTTTCTGATCGCGAACCTCGCCTATGGTGCGTCGGTTGTCGTATTCAATTCGTTCTTGCCCGAGATCGCTCCTCCCGAACGACGGGACGCTGTGTCGTCCACTGGCTGGGGAATCGGGTATCTGGGCGGGGGTTTGCTGTTGGCTCTGAATCTGGCGCTGTTCTCGAAAGCCGATGACTTCGGGCTATCCACCGGGATGGCGGTGCGCATCAATCTTTCCTCAGCGGGCATCTGGTGGGCGCTGTTCAGTGTGATTCCGCTGCTAGCGATTCGACGCCGTCCGGCGGGACGCAGGCGCGCACCAAATGAAGGGATTGCCGATAGCTTCCGCGAATTCGCAATTACGCTGCGCGACATGCGCCACTATCCGGAGACTCTCCGGTTTCTAATTGCGTTTTTGCTTTATAGCGACGCCGTGCAGGCCGTAATATCCCTCTCGTCTCAGTTTGGCAGCGACGCTCTGAAAATTTCGATGGCGGACCTGACGAAGATCATTCTCATGGTGCAGTTCGTCGCGTTCTTCGGATCCTTTGTGTTCGATTGGATCGCACGGGTGATCGGGGCGAAACCGGCCATCATCGTGAGTCTGATGATCTGGACCGGTGTGCTCGTGGCCATGTACGTTTCGGTGCGCACAGAGAGGCAGTTCGTTATCGTCGCGGTGATCGTGGCGCTGGTGCTCGGAGGGACACAGGCGCTCAGCCGGTCACTGTTCTCGCAGATGATCCCGAAGGGCCGCGAAGCCGAATACTTCGGGATGTACGAGATCAGCGACAAAGGAACCAGCTGGATGTGCCCGCTGCTGTTCGGCTTGGCGCTGCAATTTACCGGCAGTTACCGGCTGGCGATTTTGTCGCTCGTTACGTTCTTCGCAGCCGGTTTGCTGGTACTGCTGACGGTGAACGTGCAGCACGCGGCGGCCGAAGCAGCGCGTCCGTAGGGACTAGCTCAGGCCGGCGGCTTTCTTCTGCCTGTCGAGTTCTACCAGGAAGGCGTGCTCTTCGATATCCACTTCGTGCTTGTAGCCTTCCGGATCGATAAACGGATTCGGGCCGCCTTTGCCGAGCCGCTCATATTTCGCTTGCATGTTATACATCGAGGGATGCGAGCCGAGCGGCACGTCGCACGGGAGCGATTTCAATAGCTTGAAACTGCGCTCATACTCGCCCGCGATGTCGGGCGCCTCTTTGTTGTTGACCAGAATGTAGCCCGGATTCACGCCGACGCTTCCGATGATGACGACCTCGTAATCCTTGCCGTCTTCGTGCGCGTGCGTCACCCAGGTAGTGCAGCCGCGCGTATGGCCGGCGGTGAGACGGGCCACGAGTGTTGTTCCGCCGAGCTTCACCTCGTCGCCGTCATGCAGAGTTCGATCCAGCGGATGGGGCTTGTTTTCGGGGCGGATTTTCATCAATGCTGGAACATCTTCGGCCATGCACATGACTTTGGCGCCGGTGAGTTCCTTTACCATGGCATCGCCCTGCATGTGGTCGGCGTGCGCGTGGCTGCCGAGCAGGATCTTGATGTCGGTGAACTTGAAGCCCAGCTTTTCCACCGAGGCGCGAATCACGGGCACGGTGGCCTCGAAACAGCTATTGAGCAAAATGTTTCCTTGCGGCGTCACGAACAGGAAAGACGCGAGCGATTGGGAACCGACGTAATAGATATTGTCGATGACCTTGTGTGGCGGAAACGCTTTATTAAATTGATCGGGCGAACCGATGTTGCGCCGGAACAATTCCGCGGCGGTTTGTGCTGCGAGGGGCCGGGCGAAAGGCGCGGCCGCCAGGGCAGCCAGCTTCATCAAATAGGCGCGTCGGGTTTGCATGGGAGCCAGCATATCAAGCTTGCGCGAGCCACGCCGCAAGCGCGGCGCCGACCTCCCCGGGACGTTCCAGCGTTGACATATGGCCACAATCGGGCACGATCACCAGCCGGCTTCCGGGGATCTTCGCAGCCATGGACGCATGTTGCGCGGGCCCGCTCCAGCCATCCTCGCGACCGGCGAGCAGCAACGCGGGGCAGCGAATTTGTTCCAGCACCGCGCTGGCATCCGGACGGGAAAGCAGCGCCCGAATCTGAGCCTCGAAAATTTCCGGCGTTTTGCGCGACATCATTTCGATGATCGTGCACACCAGTGCGGTGTCGTGGATGCGGTCTGGGGCGATCATGGGCGGCAGCCATTTCCGCAGCATCGCGCGCATGCCTTCGGATCGCGCAATCTCCAGCAGTTCGCCGCGTTTACGCTTTTCTGCTTCGCCGGCGGCGCCTGCAGCGAGCGGCAGGTAACCTGTATCGAGGAGGGCGATCCGTTCCACGCGCTGGGGGGCAGCGCGATAGATTTCGAGCGCAACGCGCCCGCCCATGGAGTGTCCAGCGACGGAGAATCGGTTCGGCGCTTGCGCCAGAACTGCCGCAGCCATCGCAGGAAGCGAATCGAGCGCGCCGTAATCGGGACATGCGCAATCCGCGATGTCTGATAGCGAATCGATTTGTTGCTGCCAAGCGGTCTGATCGCAGACTAAGCCGGGCAGCAACAGGAGGTTTTGAGGAGCGCCAGTTATACCAGGTCCTCGGAGCGAATCGGCAGCTTGCGCAGACGCTTTCCCGTGACAGCGAAGATCGCGTTGGCCACGGCCGGTTGGATCGATGGCGTACTGGCTTCGCCGATTCCGCCGGGCGCGGCCTGGCTCGGTACGAGATGTACTTCCACCACCGGCATTTCGTTGATGCGCAGTACATCGTAGTGGTTGAAATTATCCTGCACCACGCGGCCGCGCTCGATGGTGATGGCGCCCTTCATCATGGCGCTCAATCCATAAACGATGCCGCTCTGGATCTGCTGTTCAACGCCGGCGGGATTGATCACGTGGCCGCAATCGACAGCACAGACCACGCGATGCACGCGCAGCTTACCCTTGTCGACCGAAACTTCGGCCACCTGCGCGTTGTAGCTGCCGATATTGTTGACCACCGCGATGCCTCGGCCGCGGCCTGCGGGGAGTGGTTTGCCCCAGCCTGCCTTTTCAGCGGCCAATTCGAGCACGCCGAGCAGCCGCGCGGATTTCGGATCCGAAAGCAGCTTGCGTCGGAATTCGAACGGGTCTTTGCCGGCGGCATGGGCCAGTTCATCCAGGAAACTTTCGGAGAAGAAGCAATTCTGCGAGAATCCGACCGATCGCCAATACGTGACCGGGATGTCGACAGCGGGCGGATGATAATCCACGTGAAAGTTCGGAATGGTGTACTCGAGATCAATGATGCCTTCCACGCTCGTCCGATCCACGCCGTTGCGCAGGCCGCCGAACGACGGGCAGACCACGCGCGTGTCCCATGCGACCGGCCAGCCGTCTTTATCGAGCGCGCCAGTGAACTTAGCGTAAGATGCGGGGCGATACAGATCGTGCTGCATGTCGTCCTCACGCGACCAGGTGAGTTTTACCGGCTTGCCGATGGCCTTCGAAATTTCGACCGCTTCACCGACGAAGTCGTCACCGCCGCGGCGTCCGAATCCTCCGCCGAGATACAGCGTGTGGATTTGGATCTTGTCGGGATGGAGTCCCGTGATCTTAGCCGTAACGCCCATGGCCGCGGTTTGAATTTGTGTGGAAACCCATACTTCGGCGCTATCGGGACGAACGTCAGCCGTGCAATTCATGGGCTCCATGGGAGCGTGCGACAGATACGGCACTTCGTAGACGGCTTCGAGCTTTTTCGTGGCGTTCGCGAACGCGCTGGCTGCATCGCCATCGTTGCGCGCAACGGCGCCCGGCTTTTGCGCGAGATTCACGAAGAGTTCGCGAATACCCGCGCTGTTGAGATTGGCGTTCTTGCCTTCGTCGAATTGCACTTCGAGCGCGCGACGGCCTTGCATGGCGGACCAGGTATTGTCGGCGATCACCGCAATACCGCGCGAAACTTGCACCACCTGCTGCACGCCGGGAACGGCTTTAGCTTTCGAATCGTCGAAGCTGGCCACCTTGCCGCCAAAGACCGGGCAGCGCGCCAGCACCGCGTAGACCATGCCGGGGCGACGCGCGTCAATGCCGAATTCGGCGCTCCCGTTCACCTTGACGGGCGTATCGAGCCGCTTGGGCGAGGTCCCGATCAAATGGAAATCCTTCGGATCTTTCACCGCGACTCGAGCGGGCACCGGCAACTTGCCGGCGGCATCCGCAAGACTGCCGTAGCTCGCACGCGCGTTGTCGGCCGTGTTGATCACGTATCCGTTCTCGGTGCGCAGTTGTGATTTGGCGACGCCCCATTTTTGCGCCGCGGCATCGAGCAGCATATCGCGGGCGGATGCGCCGGCTTTGCGCAGAGGCTGCCAGCAAGTGCGAATGCTCATGCTTCCGAACGTGCCTTGTAGCGGGCCATAGGCCGGATCGACGGGCGCGAATTCGGTGCGGATCTGTTTCCAATCGCAATCCAGCTCTTCGCCCAAAAGCTGCGACAGCGAAGTCACAGGACCTTGGCCCATTTCGGATTTATGGATCTCGAAAGTGACAATGTCGTCGCTGCCAATGTGGATAAATGCGTTCAGCTTGGCGGCGTTTGCGGGAGCAGCTTCTAGCTTCTCGCTCTCGGGGATCTGGAACGCGATGAACAGTCCGCCGGCCGTGACGGCGCCGGCTTTCAGGAAACTACGGCGATCGAGCTTTTTATCAGAAATCGAGGTACTCATTCCGCACTTCCTTTCGCGGCGTGCGCATTGCTTGCGACGGTACTCTTGTGATTCGACGCCGCCTGATACTGGGCCGCGAGGTGCACGGCTTTGCGGATCGCCTGGTAAGTCCCGCAACGGCAGATGTTGCCGTGCATGGCTTCGTCGATGTCGGCGTCGGTAGGATGCGCGGTCTTCATCAACAGGCCTGCGGCGGTCATGATCTGGCCGGACTGGCAGTAGCCGCACTGCGGAACATCCACCTCTAGCCACGCGCGCTGCACCGGGTGGCTGTTGTCGTGCGACAGTCCTTCGATGGTGGTGATGTGCTTGCCGGCGACGGTTGAAATCGGCGTGACGCAGGAGCGGATTGGCTGGCCGTTGAGGTGAACCGTGCAGCAGCCGCACAGCGCCATGCCGCAGCCGAACTTGGTGCCGGTCATGCCGAGCGAATCGCGCAGCACCCAGAGCAAGGGCATGTGCGGCGAAACATCGACGGTTTGGGACTTTCCATTCAGGGTGAAGGTGACTGCCATCGTGGGCCTCCTGGGGACAAAACTCGCTTATTTAGTATATAACCTCGGTAAGCCCGGAGCGCGGTCTAAGTGCTACGCTGGCTGTTTATGCAGTTGTCGGAAATCTTTCTCGGCCCGGGCGAGCCGGCGTTCGCGGACCTGGTGCGCGGTATTTCGATTGGGAAACTCAAGACCTATCAGCTTTACGACCGCATGAAGGTCCGGTTGCACCTGGCGAAGCTCAATTCGGAGAATCTTCGCAAAGCGGCTCCGAAGTTTTGGGCGAGGCTGGGTGAGCACGATGAGGAATTTGCCAGCGAACTCGCGCAGGCCATTCTGGTTTCGCACCTGGCCATGATCAAAGCGGTGGTGGATGAGCTTGGCATTCCGAATCAGGAAGGGTTTTTCGACAAAGACATCGACGGTTCGAAGTATTTGACCGAGGGTTGGCAGCAGCGCGTGTACGATAAATTCAAAGACACGTACCCGCCGCAGGTACTGCTGTTTTACATCAATCATCTGGGTTGGGAGTTGGCAAAGAGCGAGGAAGTGTTCCAGGTTCCGGCATGAGCGGAGAATTTTTTGAGGCGATTCGCGCGGGCGATCGCGGCAGGGTGGAATCACTGCTGGACGCCGATCCTGCGCTGCTGGGCGCGAAGGATGCAGCGGGCCTGGGCGCGTACACGGCTGCCAAGTATTCAGGGAAAAACGAGATCGCGGCGCTGTTGCTCGAAAAAGGCGTTGAACTGGACGTATTCGCGGCCTGCATGGCGGGCGCACACGACCGCGCGGCCGAGTTGATTGGACGCGAGCCGGGGTTGGTGCAAGCTTACAGCCACGACGGGTGGACGCCTCTGCATCTGGCCTGCTTTTTCGGGCAGCCGTCGCTCGTGGCAGCGCTGATCGCGCAGGGGGCGGACGTGAACGCGCGATCGCGGAATGCGCCGCAGAATACACCTCTGCATGCGGCTGCCGGAGGGCGAAATCGCGACGCGGTGCGGATGCTGCTGGAACATGGGGCCGAGGTGAATGCGCGGCAGGAAGGCGGCTGGACGGCACTGCACGCGGCGGCGCAAAATGGAGACGTGGAGATGGCGCGGCTGCTGATTGCGGGCGGCGCGGATGTGCAGATTCGGGCGGCGAACCAGCAGAACGCGATGGATCTCGCGCTGGGCAAGGGGCATCAAGCGGTGGTTGATCTGCTGGATGAGTACGCGTAAGTGGTCGAAGAACAAATCCAACAATTGAAGGCGGCAGCGCTCGAGCGGATTCAAGGAGCGAACGATCTTCAGGCGCTCGAACAAGTGCGCGTGGACGTCCTAGGGCGCAAGGGGTCGCTCGCGCAATTCAGCATCGGCAAGCTGCCGCCCGAAGAGAAGTCCAAGGCCGGCAAGGCGCTGAATGCCGCCAAACAGGAAGTAACTGGCGCGTTTGAAACAAAGAAACAATCTTTTGAAGCTGATGAGCTCAACGCGCGCCTGAAGCAGGAATGGCTGGATTTGACGCTGCCCGCTCCCGGACCGAAACCAGGCAGCCTGCATCCCGTGACGATTATCCAGAACGAAATCGAGGACCTGTTCACGTCGCTCGGATTCGCGGTGCTGGACGGGCCGGAAGTAGAAACTGAATATCACAATTTCGACGCGCTGAATATCCCGCCCGAACATCCAGCCCGCGATATGCAGGATACATTTTGGCTCAGCAATGGGCATTTGCTGCGCACGCATACCTCGCCCGTGCAGGTGCGCGGGATGGAGAAGCTGGGGCCGCCGCTGCGGATGATCGCGCCGGGGCGTGTGTTTCGCAACGAGGAAGTGGACGCGTCGCACGAGCACACGTTCTATCAGCTGGAAGGGATGATGGTGGATCGCAATGTTTCGGTGGCGCACCTGATCTATTTCATGAAGACGCTGCTGAGCGCGATCTTTCATCGCGAGGCGGTAGTGCGGTTGCGGCCGGGCTATTTTCCGTTCGTCGAGCCGGGCTTCGAGCTGGATATTCTCTGCCTGATTTGCGGCGGGTCGGGCTGTCCGGTGTGCAAGCAGAGCGGCTGGGTGGAATTGCTGCCCTGCGGATTGGTACATCCGAATGTGCTGCGGATGAGCGGGATAGATCCCGATCAGTGGGGCGGGTTTGCGTTCGGACTGGGGCTGACGCGCCTCGCGATGATGCGCTACGGAATCGACGATATCCGGCTTTTTGCGAGCGGCGATTTGCGATTTTTGCGCCAATTTTAGCCGATGAAATTCTCTTATCACTGGATTCGTGAGCTAGTCCCGGGCCTGGAAACGTCGCCGGATGAGTTGATGCGCCTGATCACCATGAAGACGGCGGAGTGCGAGGGGCTGGAGCGCGTGGGCGTTGCGCTCGCGGAAGCTTCGGCGGCGCGGGTGAAAGAGGTCGAGCTCATTCCAGGCAGCCACAACCAGCTCGCGGTGGTGGAGACTGCGCGCTACGGGACCAAGCGCGTGGTGTGCGGCGCGCCGAATTGCAAGCCGGGAATGCTGACGGCGTATCTGCCGCTGGCGCCCAAAGTGATCGATGGTGTGGAGAGCGAGGGGATGCTGGCGAGCGCGCTGGAGCTCGGCATTGGAAGCGATCACAGCGGGATCGTGGAGCTGGAAAGCGAAGCGCTGCTCACGCCGGATACGGTGATTGAAGTCGACAACAAATCGCTGACGCATCGGCCGGATTTGTGGGGCCATTATGGAATGGCACGCGAGGTAGCGGCAATAACACATCGCATTCTGCGCGACCCAGTGACGTTAGATTTGCTGCCGAAAAGCCAAGCGCCGGTCGAGGTCGCGATCGAAGATTCCGCGCTTTGCCCGCGATATAGCGCGCTGGTTTTTGAGAACGTGACGGTGCGGCCGTCGCCATTGTGGCTGCAATACCGGCTGGAGGCGATCGGGCTGAACGCCATCAATAACATCGTGGACGTCACGAATTATGTCATGGCCGAGCTCGCGCAGCCGATGCACGCGTTTGACGCCGATAAGCTGCATGGCTCGACCATTTTTGTGCGCAGTGCGCGGGCAGGCGAGAAGATTGCCGCGTTGAATGACGAAAGCTATGATCTGGCGCCTTCGAATCTGGTGATCGCGGATGCCAAGGGTCCGATTGCGCTGGCGGGAGTGATCGGTGGATTGCATAGCGCGATCGGCGCGGATTCCAGACGGATTGTTCTCGAAAGCGCGAATTTTCAAGCTGCGAGCGTGCGCAAAACATCGGTCGCGTTGAAGCTGCGGACGGATGCATCGATGCGATTCGAGAAATCTCAAGACCCGTTGAACACGGTGCGCGGCCTGGCGCGCGCGATCGAATTGTTGAACGAGGTTTCTCCCGGGATCCGTTTAGTTGGTGGCTTGGCCGATTCGCATGGCGAGCTGAAGGCGCCGCCGACAATCGAACTTACCGTCGACTGGTTGAAAGCCAAGCTCGGCCGCGATCTCGATGCGGGCGAGGTTCGCTCGATTCTCGAATCGCTTGAGTTCGGCGTGGAAGAATCCGAGCCGGGACATTTTCGGGTGACCGTCCCGAGTTGGCGCGCGACCAAAGACATTTCGATCAAAGACGATTTGCTCGAAGAGGTCGGACGAATGGTGGGATATGAATCCATCACGCCGCGAGCGCCGCTCATTGCATCGGTGGTGCCGCCCGAAAATCCTTCGCGCAAATATTTGCGCGGTGTCCGCAATCTAACTACTGCGCAGGGATTCACCGAGGTCTACAATTATTCGTTCGTCAACGAAGAAATGGCGCGGGCGTTTCAAATGAATGCGTCGGAGCACGTTGGAGTTTCGAATCCGATCGCGTCGGATCAGACGCTGCTGCGAGCGAGCTTGCTGCCCGCGATTCGCCGGAATATTCTCGACAACAGCCGTCACTTCACGGAGTTTCGGCTCTTCGAAATCGGCCGCGAGATTCACGCACGCGCTCGCGAGCTTCCCCAAGAGATCCCGCACTTTGTGGCTGCCCGGTACGCGCGCGAGGGCGACGGCAGCGCGTCGTTGTTTGAGCTGAAACATTTGGCCGAATGTCTGATGGAGGGCTGCGAGACACGATTGGCCAAAGCGCGGCCGTTCGAGCATCCCGAACGGGCCGCGATCATCGCTTGGCGCGGCGAAGACATCGGGCGTTTGTTTGAGCTGCATCCGTCGCTCGGAATCAAGGGCCGCGCCGCGATTCTCGATCTTGATTTGACCCGGATGGAAAAGTTAAACGATCGCGAACGGCGCTACCAGCCGCTGCGGCGATTCCCGGTGAGCGCCTTTGATCTCTCGGTTGTCGCGCCGCTGCGCCACCCGGCGGACGAAATCAAGCGGCACTTAGCCGCAGTAACCGGCGGCGACCTGGTCGATATCGAATTCGTGCGCGAGTACACAGGCGATCCGATACCGGAAGGCCGCAAAAGCGTGACCTACCGGCTTACCGTGGGCGCGCCCGATCGTACGCTGTCGTCAGAAGAGGTGGGCGAAATCTACCAGCGCGTTGCCGCTGCCGTCCGCTTGCCCTAGTGCACGTGCATGGGATCGCCAAAGTAGCCGATAATCCGTTCGGCGCAGAGCCGGCACGCCTCAAATTCGTCGGGATCGCGGCCCTCGCAATGCAATAATTGCTCGTCGCGGACGGCCATGCTGCGCCCGCAAACCCAGTCCTCACCGTCGCGAGAGTGAATGTGGTTGTAATCGGTCAACGATGTCAGAATATCAGATCGGTTGCGGCGGCAATCCTTACTTGTTAGACTTGAATTTAATCCCAAGGAGCGATGACCATGGCCAAAGTATGTGAAGTGTGCGGGCGAGGGCCTCAGTTCGGCAACCGAGTCAGCCATGCGCATAACGTCACCAAGCGCCGCTGGAATTTGAACCTGCAGAACGTTCGCGCGCTGGTCAACGGCGCGGCGAAGCGGATTCGTGTCTGCACGTCCTGCATCCGTAGCGGCAAAGTTCAGAAAGCCGCGTAACATCTTACCCGGACAATAATGAAGTTCGTTACGTTTGAGGGCGCCAATACTCGTGCGGGAGCCGGTGTTCTTAGCGGCGATCGCGTGATCTCGCTTGCTGCAGCTGGCTTTGCCGATATGCTCGCGGTGCTTGCGAGCGGACCCCAAGGGCGCACGAAAATCGACGGCTTCGTTGCCAATCCACCGGCGGATTCCGTCTTCTCTCTTTCCTCTGTTCGTTTACTTGCGCCGGTTCCTCGGCCGCCTAAGCTAGTTTGTGTAGGACTAAATTATCGCGACCACGCTGCGGAAACCAACGCCAAAATCCCCGAAGTTCCGACCATCTTCGCCAAGTTTTCAAACGTTGTGATCGCGCCGGGCGACGCCATCGTGCTTCCCAAGAATTCACGCAAGCCGGATTACGAGGCCGAGTTCATGTTTGTCATCGGAACTGGCGGGCGCCACATCGCGGCCGACGATTGGAAACAGCACGTCTTCGGATACACGGTCTTCAACGACGTGAGCGCGCGCGATTATCAGGTCGCCACGTCGCAATGGATGATGGGGAAGACATTCGACACGTTCGCGCCCATGGGTCCGTGGCTCACGAGCGCCGACGAGATTCCCGATCCGCACGCGCTCGATATCAAGCTCACAATTGGCGGCGAGACTTTGCAGCACTCGAACACCCGCGAGCTGATTTTCAAGATTCCCGATCTCGTGGCGTTTCTCTCCAGCGTCGTCACGCTCGAACCCGGCGACGTGGTGGCAACCGGAACACCTTCGGGCGTGGGATTTGCGCGCAAGCCGCCTCGCTATTTGCAGGCTGGCGAAGAAGTGGTGGTCGCGATCGAGGGTTTGGGCGAGTTGCGCAACCCGGTGGTTGCCGAAACCTAAGAGGGCGGATCGCGCTCGAACAGTTGCTCCAACTCCCGCACCGTCGGCGTGCCCTCCACCGCCTGATGCATATCGTGCGCAAACGCGCGCATAATCTCGAGCAGATCGAATTCGCGGCCGAGAACCACGTACAATTCCAAACCAGCTATTAAAAGCGCCAGGCGTCCGTCGCCTCGTTCGGCAATTTCGCGCCTGACTTGCCGGAGTAATTCGAGCGATTCGGGACTGGTTGGCCGCCAGGACATGGCGAACCGAGTGGGAGAGTTGCTCCCACTCGAAGGTTCGAGCTTTTCGGCCGTTAGGCCGTTATGCTCTTGCGGGACTCGCCGGACTGAATCTGGATCTGGCGCGGCTTCATCTGTTCGGAGACCGGAATCTGGATGTCGAGAACACCATCTTGCAGGCGGCAAGTCAGTTTGTCGACGTTCAGGCCATTCGGCAGCGAAAGCGCGGCGTAGAATTTGCCATAAGAAAGCTGTGTCTGCGCGTTGTGCTTGTAGCTTTCGGGAGTCCTGCGCTCGCCTTCCAAAATCAGTTGGTTGTTCTGCACACTGACCTTGAGATCATGTTGCGCAACACCGGGAAGGATCGCTCGCAGATTCAATGCTGAGTCACCCCAGGCGGTCTCTATCATGGGACTGAAGCTCCATTGGCCGCCGCCCGCCATGGATCGTCCCGATTCCGCTGGAAGTCCGTAGAAGTTTTCAAAGAGCTGATCGACAGAACGCCGGAAATGGTCCAACGTTTGCCGAGCATCTCCGGCAAGGAAATTACTTGTCATTCGTTCACCTCGTGTCGATGCTTGACTTGGAGAGGGCTCTGTTTCGGGCCTTCTCAGTCACAATCCTACACCCCACCAGCCGCGGTGAACCAGGTATTTTTACTGTAACGGTGACCCCGTTTTTACCTCTTGGACACGGCCAGGAATTTCTCGTCAATCTCCACTTGATAACCGCTGGCGAGGCGATTGCTTTCGTTCGCCATTCCCACCACCGCCATCACCTCGGTGAGCATCGCATCGGTCATTCCGGCCTTACGCGCGGCCGCGGTATGCGAAGCGATGCAGTAGCCGCATTGATTCGTCGCGCTCACCGCAACGTAAATCATCTCTTTGGTCAGCGCGTCCAGCGCGCCCGGCGCCATGATTTCCTTGACGCTCTGCCACGTTCGCCGCAGCGTCACTGGATCGTGCGCCAGCGCCTTCCAAAAATTGTTGATCCAATCGGTGTTGCGCGTGGCCATGATGTCGTCATAGACCGCGCGAACTTCCGCGCTCGCGTCAGCGTATTCGATCAATCCTAAAGTCGCCAAGTGGTCCCTCCTGCCATCTCATCGTAGCGGTTCGCGTCATAATAGAATTACTCCTTCATGCAAGAAACAATTTTGGAAGGTCTGACCTTCGATGATGTACTCCTCCAGCCGGCGCGCAGCGACGTTCTGCCGGCTCACACCGACACGCGTACCTGTCTGACGCGGCGCATCGCGATCAATATCCCGATCGTCAGCTCGGCCATGGATACCGTCACCGAATCCCATCTCGCTATTGCCATTGCGCAACAGGGCGGGATGGGCATCATTCACCGCAACATGCCGGTGGACCGCCAGGCCGAAGAAGTGGATCGCGTCAAGCGCAGTGAGAGCGGCATGATTGTCGATCCCATCACGATTGAGCCGGATCGGAAAATCTCCGACGCGCTCGAGTTGATGAAGCGCTATCGCATCTCGGGCGTGCCCGTGACCACAAAAGGCAAGCTGGTCGGGATCTTGACGAATCGCGATCTGCGCTTCGAAGCTCGCCACGATCTTCCCATCTCGCAGGTGATGACCAAAGATCACTTGATCACAGTGCCGGTAGGGACCACGCTCGAGGAAGCCGAGAAGATTCTGCATCAGCATCGCGTGGAGAAGCTGCTGGTTGTGGACGACCAATACGCGCTCAAGGGGCTGATCACGGTCAAAGACATCCAGAAGAAATTGAAATATCCGAACGCGGCGAAAGATTCGCAAGGGCGATTGCGCGTCGGCGCGGCCGTGGGTACGGTCGGCGATTATCTGGAGCGCGCCCAGGAGCTGGTTACCAGAAAAGTGGACGTGCTGGTGGTGGATTCGGCGCACGGCCACAGCGAGCGCGTGATGGACGCAGTGCGCAGGATCAAGCATGAACTGCCGGACGTGGACCTGATCGCCGGAAACGTGGCGACGTTTGAAGGCGCGCGCGATTTGATTGATTTAGGCGCGGACGGGATCAAGGTCGGCATCGGGCCTGGTTCGATCTGCACTACGCGTGTGGTCAGCGGCGCTGGAGTTCCTCAGATCACCGCGATTTCAGAATGCTCGCGAGCCACGCGCGGCTCAGGCGTCCCACTGATCTCCGACGGCGGCATCAAGTTCTCGGGTGACATCAGCAAGGCCATCGCGGCCGGCGCCGATTCGGTGATGATCGGCAGTCTGCTGGCTGGAACCGAAGAAAGCCCAGGCGAGACGATTCTGTATCAGGGCCGAACCTTCAAGAGCTATCGCGGGATGGGTTCGATGGGCGCGATGAGCCAGGGTGCGTCGGACCGATACTCGCAGGATGCAAGCGGCAAGCTGGTGCCGGAGGGCATTGAGGGCCGCGTGCCGTACAAAGGGCCGCTCTCGGAGCTGGTGTATCAACTGGTGGGCGGGTTGCGGGCCGGCATGGGCTATTGCGGATGCAAGAACATTCGCGAGCTGCAGGAGCGCGCGAGTTTCCTGCGGGTAACCTCGGCCGGGCTGCGGGAAAGCCACGTGCACGATGTGATCATCACCAAGGAAGCGCCCAATTACAGGCTGGAGTAGCTACAGCGAGCTGGTCGGCTTTCCATACAGCACGTAGTTGAGGCTCTCGATGGATGCGTCGAGAACCGTTTGCTGAGATTGCAGCTCCGCGACGTAGGCGTCAGCTTGCTGGGCCTGTGCGGTGGCGTCCGTTTGAATCTGGGCCACTTGCGCGTTCAAGGTAGTGATTTGATCGTTCAAGGTTGTGTTTTGCTGCGTTAGCCCGTTCTCTTCCATCTCGAACACGCCGCTAATCGGATCGGTCAACTGAGTGAAATTGCTCGCCAGAGCGCCAAAACCGGTGCTGGCTGATCCGAGGAAACTGAAGGCATCGGTGAGCTGGGTGTCTGAGAGGCCGCTGATGGTGCTGGGATCGAAACTCAATTGCCCGGTGTTGTCGGCGAACGTGACGCCAAGGTCGGAGAGGCTACGAATGCCGCTGCTGCCGTTCGGATTGTAGTAGGTCACGAGCTGCTGCATGTCTTGCGAGATCTGGTTAATCACCAGATCTCCACCCAGCGGTCCGGCCGATGTCCCCTCTTGCGCCGAGACTTGCGTGACCAGGGTATTGTAGTCAGTGACCAGGGTCTGCAGCGCGTCGCTCAGTTGCGAGCCATCGCTTGCAAGCGATAACGTCACAGATCCCGACGTTGTGTTTTCGAGCGTGAAGCTGATCCCGGGAATCACGCTGGTGACGTTGTTGCTCGATTGGGTAATCGGGATGCCATTTAATTCGAAGCTCGCATTGCTGCCTTGATTGGTGTCCGAGAGCAGCTCGGTGGCCGGAGAAGCGTTGAGTTGGATGGTGGTGGCGCCGGAGGACGCGATCGAAAGGGAGTAGCTTCCGGCGCTGCCCGTAACCGTGGCTGTGACGCCGGCGCCCGCATTATTAATGGCCTGCGCCAGACCATCGAGATTATTGTTGCCCGCGATGTCGAGATTGTAATTATCGGAACCGACCGTCAAAGTAAACTGGCCGTCGGCTGAAACCGGAGTGCTGGTGTCGTCGGCGTACGTTTGAAGCGATGTCTCGGTTCCTGTGCCGGTGTTGGACACCAAATCGGTTGGCGCCAGAACATCGCTGAGCTGCAACGTCGTGGCCCCGGTATCGTTCGCCGACACGACCAGATAGTTTTCCGAGCCGGAAGTAAGAACCGTCGCGTTGACGCCGGCATTCGCGTTGTTGATCGCGCTGGCCAGTCCGTTGATGTTGTTCTCATTCGCGCCGGTCAGATCCAGCGTGTAATTCTCGGAACCCACCATCAGATTTACAGTCCCGCTCGTCGAAACAGCCTGCGTCGCAGTGTAGCTCCCGAGCGACGTCTCTGATGCCGCCGAAGCAAGCGACGTAATGTCAGACACCGTGTAACTACCTGGCGCGGTGGCGCCCGTATTTACTACTGAAACCGTGCCCGGATCCGAACTGGACGCCGAGAGCGCCTGGTTCGTCGCCAGCGTGGCAAGTGCCGCGACATCGGAGCCGACTGCCGCCACCTCCGGCTCCAACCCCTGCAGCGCTGTGATCTGGCTGGTATTGTCGGTTACCTGGTTTTGCAGCGCGGTGACCGGTAGTTGCGCGATCTCCACTGCGCGCTGAATAATTTGCTGGAAATCGCTCGAATACGTGCTGACTCCGGTGAAATATTGGGGAGCCGTGACGTTGCTCAGGCTGCTGCTTGTGGTGCCCATCCTGTCCAGGTTATCGGCCAGTGGCGTAAGTTTCTTGATTGTTTCTGGACGAAAGAGAGGAAATTTCCGCAGCAACGCGCTCCACCTGAGATGAAGTCAAGTTGGAATGCATCGGAACACTGAGAACGGTCCGCGCACATGCCTCAGCCGCGGGAAAATCGCCGACTTTGTATCGCGCGTCGGCGTACGCAGGCATAAGGTGAATGGGCAAGGGATAGTGTACCGCCGTCGGGATCCCCGCGCTCTCGAGCGTGCGTTGCAATGCGTCGCGTCCCTCGGCCCGGATCGTGTACAGGCAATAAACGTGACGCGCGCCCTCGATCACGTGCGGCGGCGTAACACCCGAGTTCGCGAGCAAACGGTCATACTCACGAGCGAACCCACGCCGCGCTTCAATCCAATGCTCGAGCCGGCGAAGTTTCACGCGCAAGATCGCAGCCTGAATGGCAGGCAGCCGGTAATTATAGCCCTTGAGATTCGGACGATACCGTTGCTCTTCGCCCCAACTGCGCAGCAATGCGGCGGTGCGCGCGTACTCCGGATTATTCGTCGTCACCATGCCGCCCTCACCCGCCGCGCCGAGATTCTTGGTCGGATAAAAACTGAAGCAACCGATGTCGCCGATGCTGCCCGCGCGCTTTCCGCGATACTCCGCGCCGTGTGCTTGCGCTGCGTCTTCGATCACGACCAGCTTGTGGCGGCGGGCGATTTCGACGATCGGATCCATGTCGGCGCACTGCCCATAAAGATGCACCAGCAGAATCGCGCGCGTGCGCGGTGTGATGGCGGCTTCAATCTTGCTCGAGTCGATATTGAACGTGGCAGGGTCGATATCCACCAGGACCGGCGTCGCGCCGGTGTACCCGATGGCCGCAACCGTGGCGTAGAACGTAAATGGAACGGTGATCACTTCATCGCCGGGTCCGATGCCTGCAGCGAGCAGCGCCAGATGCAGCGCGCTGGTTCCGGAATTGCACGCGACGCCGTGTTTGGCCCCGCAATAAGCCGCGAATTCCTCTTCGAGCGCGCTGACTTCGCGGCCCCCCACGTACTGCCCGCTTTCGAGCACTTGGGCTACGGCCTGGTCAATCTCAGTTTTAAGTTCGTGGTATTGGGCGGAAAGGTCGAGAAAACGAATCATCCTATTGCAAACCGGCCGGTCGATCAAATAAGAAGCAGTTCAAATAAGGAGCTGTTCAAACCTGCAAGCGACGGTCTCCCAAGAGTAACACGCGGAGACCATTTCCCAGGCCGCTTCGGACTGTCTGCGCCGCGCCTCGGCATCCGCGAGCAACGCCAGACAGCGCTCGGCGAAGCCTTCCGGTGAATCGGCAAGCGCTATATTTTCGCCATCCCGAACATCCAGCCCCTCCGCGCCGACTGTGGTGGAGACAACCGGAACGCGCGCGGCCATCGCTTCATAAATCTTCAGGCGCGTTCCGCCGCCGATGCGCAGCGGAACGATGGACACCGCGGACTCCCACAGGAAGGGCCGGATGTCGGCCACCGTGCCGGTGACGCGGATGTATGGATCGGCCTCGGCCAACCGCAATATCTCGGGCGATGGGTTGCGGCCCACGATGACCAGCGAGCATTCGGGACAGCGCCGGCGAATTCGCGGCAGCACTTCTTCGGTAAACCAGCCCAGGCCATCGATGTTCGGGCGCCAGTCCATGGAACCTACGAAAACGAGATCCACTCTCAGTTCCCGGAACGACGGCGCCATAAAACAGTCGATATCCACTCCGGTAGGCACACTTGCGACATTCCGCACGCCGTAGAGCGCCTGCATCGTTCGCGCGTCGGCTTCAGAAACCGCGACAATGCGCTTCACCGACCGGCAAACGCGCTGCTCATAGCGCAGCATGCGCTCATACTGCCGGCGAAAGAACATGCGATGCAGCAATGTGCGGCCATGCTCGGCGTGCCGTTTCCAGATGATCGATTCGACGTTATGCTGGAACAAGACCGCGGCGCCAGGATCCGGGATGTTCGCCGCCGACGTCAGGAAATCGCAGACGATGGCGTCAAATGTTTCGCTGCGTGTCAACGTGGCCACCTGCCGTTGGAGCGCCGGGGAACGATACCGCAGGATCGCGACGGGCAACTTGGAAAACGCGCCCTCGCAGAGCTGCCGAAAAAATCCGGGGGTGAAATCAGCGGGCACATGGTGCGGAATCGGGTAAGCGCGGCTGCAATACTCGCTGCTCCGTTCAAGCGCACCGCCTCCGGGCCGGTACAGCGCTGCGTAATGGATCTCGTGGCGCTGGTTCAGACGTTTCAACATTTCGAGGGTCCGAATCTGTCCGCCTCGCGTTGCCGGATGCAGGAAATCCGAGTTCACCCACAGGAGCTTCATGGCGCCTCAGAGAACGGCCGCTCCCGCCTCGGACCACACCTGCTCCCGCCGCCCGGTAAGAAAAAGGTCGCCCCACTGCTGCAGATTGATGAGCCGCCACAGGCGATCGGTGGCGTCCTCGCGTCCCGTGCGATGGCGCTCGATCAGGGCATCCACCTCGCGCAAATCCAGATGAGCGGCGACCAGCCCCTCGCGCGATCGCAGCGCCCGGTACAGCGGCTCGGCGCGCGCATCCCTCAGCCAGCGCCGGAGCGGCGTCGGGAACCCCATTTTCTTGCGATACACGACGTCGTGCGGGAGCAAATCGGCGACGGCCGCTTTCAAAATATACTTTTGCGTGCGCCCGCGGATTTTCAAGTGATCGGGAATGCGCGCGGCGAACTCGGCGAGCGTGTGATCGAGGAACGGAACGCGGCTTTCGATGGAAGCCGCCATGCTCATCTGATCCTGCTTCATCAGCAGCTCCACCAGGTACGTCTTTTGATCGGCGTACAGCGTGCGCGCCAGCGGCGAACCCGCGCGCGAGTTCCAATGCCCCAGGTAGCTTTCGTGTCCGGAGCCCGGATCGAATGCACAATAGAAATTGTCCAGATAAAGCGATTCGAAGCTGAGGTCCCGGCCGAGAACCGTGTGCCGCAGTTTGCGCCGCAAACCCGAACTCAGCAGCGAAGTGGCCGCGATCCAGTTGCGCACCGGGCGCCGCATTCGTTCCGGCAGGGCGCCATAGGCCAGCGCGGCACGCGCGTTGATTCGCTGCCAGCGATAGCGCTCGTAACCGGCGAACAGCTCGTCGCTGCCTTCGCCCGTCAGCACCACCTTCACGTGTTCCGCCGCCAGCTTGGAAACGAAGTACAGCGATACGCTGGATGGCCAGGCGATCGGCTCGTCTTCCTGCCAGATCAGACGCGGCAGCGCTCCAAAAAAATCGTCGATGCCAATCGTAACTTCGCGGTGGTCGGTCCCAATCGCTTCGGCTACATGCCGGGCCCAGCCAAGCTCGCTATATTGCGCCTCGGAATATCCAGCGGCGAACGTCTGCAATGGCCGTGGCATCGCGCGTTGCGCCAGCGCCGCGATCGCGCTCGAATCCACGCCTCCACTCAGGAAAACACCCAAGGGCACGTCGCTCATCAGGTGCATTTCGACGGACTGCCGCAGCCGCCGGCGAGTTTCAACCACCCACGGCCGCGGATCGACGCCATCGACAGTCTCACCATCAGTGCGGGCCTCCGGAGCATCCCAGTAGCGTTCGATCGCGAGCCGCGGTTCGTCGTTCGCGGCATCGAGCGTCAGCCGATGGCCGGGCATCAGCTTGTGGATATTGCGAAACAGGGTGCGGTCGCCACTCGTGTAGCCGAACGCCAGCACCTCCGGCAACAAATTTTCGGCCAGTGCGGGCGAGATCGCGGGATGTTCCAGCAGCACCTTGATCTCGGATGCAAAAGCGAACAGCCGCCCGTCCCAGTAATAGTAGAAGGGCTTGATGCCCAGCCGGTCGCGCGCGCAGAACAGCCGGCGGCGCTCGGAATCCCAGATCGCAAGCGCAAACATGCCGTGGAACAGGTGCAGGCTGTTGGGGCCGTGTTCCTCAAACGCATGCAGGATGGTTTCGGTGTCGGAGCGGGTTTGATACTGATGCCCGGCGCGCTCGAGCGTCCGGCGAAGGGCCCAGTGGTTGTAGATCTCGCCGTTGAACGTGATCCACAGCGAGCCGGTCTCATTGGGCATCGGCTGATGCCCGCCCTCGAGGTCGACAATGCTCAGGCGCCGGTGGGCCAGATGCGCCCAATCGTCATGGAAGAAGCCGAAATCGTCCGGCCCGCGATGCCGGATCGCCTCCGCCATGCGCCCCAGGTTCACCACTGCGCCGCCCGAGCCCGGGTTGGTCACATATCCGGCAATGCCGCACACAAAACAAACAGTGCGGGAAGGCGCGCCAGCCTCTCACGTTCGCGCTTGAAATTTGATCCGGGTCTTTATTTATACGCCGCCACGCCCGTCACCCGCTCCCCGATCACCAGCGTGTGGATGTGATCGGTCCCCTCATACGTCTTCACCGTCTCCAGATTGCACATGTGCCGCATGATCGGATACTCGTCCATGATGCCGTTCGCCCCCAGCAGATCGCGGCTCAGCCGCGCGCATTCGAGTGCCATCGCAACGTTGTTCCGCTTCAGCATCGAAATGTGCGCCGGATCGATCTTCCCCTGATCCTTCACGCGCCCCGCCTGAATCGCCAGCAATTGCGCCTTAGTGATTTCGGTGATCATCCACGCCAGCTTTTCCTGCACCAGTTGATGGCTCGCGATCGGCCGCCCTTCAAACTGCTTCCGCACAATCGAATATTGCCGCGCTGTCTCATAGCAATCCATCGCCGCGCCGAGCACGCCCCAGCCGATTCCATAGCGCGCTTGCGAGAGACAGCTCAGCGGCCCTTTCAGTCCTTTCGCGCCCGGCAGCAACGCGGACGCGGGCACGCGGCAGTCCGATAGCGCGAGACTTGACGTCACCGACGCGCGCATCGAAAGCTTTCCGTGAATATCGGAGCTCGTGAAGCCCGGCGCGCCCTTCTCCACCAGGAATCCGCGTATGCCGTCCTCGGTGCGCGCCCACACGATCGCAACGTCGGCCATCGACCCATTCGTTATCCAGGTCTTCTCGCCATCGATCACCCAGTGATCGCCATCTAATCGCGCGCGCGTCTGCATGCCCGCAGGGTTCGATCCGAAGCCCGGCTCCGTCAGTCCAAAGCATCCGATTGCCGCGCCCGATTGCAGCTGCGGCAGCCAGCGGTCTTTCTGTTCATCCGAACCGTACGTGTAGATCGGATACATCACCAGCGCGCCCTGCACCGACACGAAACTTCGCAGCCCCGAATCGCCGCGCTCGATCTCCTGCATGATCAGCCCGTACTCGACGTTGCTCAAACCCGCGCAACCGTAGCCTTCGAGATTCGCGCCCAGGAATCCGAGCTCGCCGATCTCCGGGATCAGCTCTTTGGGAAACCGCGCATCGCGATAGCAATCACGGATCACCGGAATCACGCGATCCTCGACAAACTGCCGCGCAGTTTGCCGCACCAGCAGTTCTTGTTCGGAAAACAGCGAGTCGATCAGCAGGTAGTCGACACCGGAAAAGCGAGCCATCGCTCTATTGTAAGCGGTCGCCTGTTGCCGTCAGCCCGGCTTTCTCAACCAAAGGTAGCAGTGGTTCCCGAGCCTCCCGGCGCGTGGCGATCGCAACAACAACAGGTCGAGATAGCGAAACGGAAACAGCAGCCAGCCGAGGACAACGTGCACTGCGCCTCGCCAGGCGCGCCATGGCAGCCACAGTTTGACGTACTCCAGGGTAGAAATCAGCAGCGTTGCCGTCGGCCCCGTCCGCCAGCCTTCGCTAACGATTTCCAGATCCCCCCCCGCGAGCAGCTTCAATCCGTCCAGCGTGAAGCGGCGATAATCGCGCGGGTATTCGTGGAAGGGATGGCAGAACGGCGTCACCAGGTGGACGTAGCCGTCCGGCGCCAACACGCGAGTCATCTCGCGCATCACAGCTTCGGGACAGCGCACGTGCTCCAGCACCGCGTCGCATTCGATGCGCAGAAAGATGCCCGCGCGAAATGGCAACGCCTCGGCATCGGCGCACACATCCACACCGGGCTCCGGGAATAAATCGAGATTCACGTATCCCGGCGGCGTGCGGCCTGCCCCGCCGATATAAAGATTCCAGCGGCCGAGCGGATAGTCTTTGGGCTCCCGTGGATTTGGGATTAATGGCAGCGGAGGCTGTACGAATCTCCACAGCCGGTCTCGCCAGCTCGTCGACCGGCGGCGCTCATAGACCTCGCGCATGGACGTGCTGCGCATGGATTGACTCGGCATTTCCAAAGATGATTAACTAGTCACTAGCTAGTCATTTTAGCAGGAGCAGCCATGAGCACCGTGACAGCCTTGGAAGCAAAAACCCGGTTTGGAGAGCTTCTGGACCGCGTCGCACGCGGCGAGGAGATCGTCATTACCAGGCATGATAAGCCCGTTGCACGAATCGTACCCGAAGGCCGCGACTCGTTGGAATCCGTTCGCCGCGCGGTTCGGAGCATTCGGGAGAACCGCAAACGGATGGCCCAGCGCAAGGGCTTCAAGCCCCTCACGGACAAAGAAATTAGGGACGCGATCGACGAGGGACGCCGGTGAAGGCTGGCTTTGTCGCCGATGCCTCGGTGGCGATGGCCTGGGTCGTCGAATCCCAATCGACTCAAGTTACCGACAGTTTGCTGGTTGAGACCGAGACGGGCGCTTCGGTGCATGTTCCTGTGCTCTGGACATTCGAGGTTGCAAATGCCTTGTTGATCCTAAAACGGCGCAGACGCATTGACCAGCAAGGATACGACCAGGCTCGGCTCGATCTGAGAAGGTTGAGGCTCCTTTTCGATGAGGAAGGCCCCCAAGTGGCTTTGAGCAGCACCTGTGATTGCGCGGAAAAGTACGCGCTCTCGGCGTACGATGCGGCCTACCTGGAATTAGCCCTGCGCCGTGGGCTTCCGCTAGCCTCCCGGGATACCGCGCTCAACAAAGCCGCAAGACGCGCAGGCATTAAAACGCTGCTCTAGACGTCCAGGTTTCGCACATCCAGCGCATTCTCTTCGATGAACTTCCGCCGGCTCTCCACGTCCTCACCCATCAGAGTGGAAAAGATGCCTTCGGTCTCGGCCAGATCGTGCAGATCTACCTTTAGCAGCGTGCGCGTTTCGGCATTCATCGTCGTCGACCACAACTGCTCGGCATTCATTTCACCTAAGCCTTTGTAGCGCTGGATCGAAACCTCGCGCATGCCCTCGCTCTTCACATATTCCAGCAGCTCGCGCCAGCCAGGACGCGTTTCACCCTCGGCCTTCCCTTCCTTCAGGGCTTTGAACGGCGCCCGATTGTTCTTGGCCACTTGTTTCGCGATGGCCCGCATCCGGCGATACTCGGGCTGCAGCAGCAAGTCCACGCTGATGTCGCGCTCCGCGCTGGTCGGATCGCGATACACCACCTTCCACGCCTCGTGCTCTTCCTCGCCCTCCAACCTCGCCTCGATTTTCGCCGCCTTCAGCGCCTCCACCACCGGCTCCAGGTTGGCCTTCTGCTGAAAATCGGCCTTGCTGTCCACCTTGAATTCGATGTTGGCCAGCGCCTCCACCACGCGCGGATCCCGCGTCCTGCGCTCCAGCCGACGGAACATTTGCTGCAACTCATCGAGCGAAAGCAGGAACGCGCGCAGGTCCGCGCCCTCGAGCTTGGTGTTGTCCGCGGTTTCCACGGTCAAGTTTTCGGTAGCCCGCCGCAGTATCTCGCGCGTGAACTCTTTATCGTCCTTGATGTACTTCTGCGTCTTGCCCTTCTTGATCAAATAGAGCGGCGGCTGCGCGATGAACACGTGCCCGCGCTTGATCAGTTCTTGCATGTGCCGGAAGAAAAACGTCAGCAGCAAGGTGCGAATGTGCGAGCCGTCCACATCGGCGTCGGTCATGATAATCACCTTGTGATAACGCAGCTTGGCCACGTCGAAATCCGTGAGCCCTATCCCGGTTCCGATAGCCGTGATCATGGAGCGGATTTCCTCGTGCCCGAGCATCTTGTCGTAGCGCGCCTTTTCCACATTCAGGATTTTGCCCTTCAGCGGAAGGATGGCCTGGTAGCGCCGGTCGCGGCCCGATTTCGCGGTCCCGCCGGCCGATTCGCCCTCCACCAGGAACAACTCGCAACGCTCCGGATCTTTTTCCTGGCAATCCGACAGCTTGCCGGGCAGCCCGCCCGAATCCATCGCGCCTTTGCGGCGTGTCAGGTCTCGTGCTTTTCTCGCCGCCTCGCGCGCCCGCGACGCATCAATCGCTTTCGAAACGATCTTCCGCATCACCGCCGGATTCTTGTCGAAGAATTCGCCCAGCTTTTCGTTCACCAGCTTGGCGACGTCGCCCTGAATATCGCTGTTCAGCTTGCCCTTGGTCTGCCCTTCGAACTGCGGCTGCGGCAGCTTCACGCTCACCACCGCGGTCAATCCCTCGCGCACGTCGTCGCCAGTGAGATTTTCCTTCACGTCTTTGAACAGCCCGGCCTGCTGACCGGAAAAATTGATGGTACGGGTCAGTGCCGCGCGGAAGCCGCTCAAATGCGACCCGCCATCCACCGTATTGATGTTGTTTGCGAAGCTGAACACGTTCTCCGAATAACCGTCGTTGTATTGCAGCGCCACCTCGATGCTGAGCATCCCCCCGTTCGGCAGCTCGCGCTCGCCCTCGAAGTAAATCGGTTTTTCGTGCAGCACCGCCTTGCCGCGATTTAGATGTTTGATGAACTCCGCAATCCCGCCGCTGTAATGAAACTCGTGTTGCTTCACCGGCTCCGCGCGCTCATCGATGAGCGTGATGGTGAGGCCTTTGTTCAGAAACGCGAGCTCACGCAGACGCTGCGCCAGCGTATCGAAATTAAACTGTACCGCCTGCATGATCGTGGGGTCCGGTTTGAAGGTGATCTTGGTGCCGGTCTTCTTGCCGGCCTTGCCGGTTTGCCGCAGCGGCCCTTGGGGAATGCCCTTCTCATAGTCCTGTTCCCAGGTAAACCCCTTGTTCCAGATCTCCAGGTGAAGCGTCTCGGAAAGTGCGTTCACGCAGCTCACACCCACGCCGTGCAGGCCGCCCGAGACTTTGTACGAGTTGGAATCGAACTTCCCTCCCGCGTGCAGCTTCGTCATCACCACTTCAGCTGCCGAGATCCCGAACTCTTCCTTGATGTCGGTCGGGATGCCGCGGCCATTGTCGACCACCGTCAGTGAATCGTCGATGTGAATGGTCACGTCGATGCGGTCACAGTATCCCGCCAGCGCTTCGTCTACCGAATTGTCGACGACCTCGTAGACCAGGTGATGCAGACCATTTTCACTGGTCGAGCCGATGTACATCGCCGGCCGCAGCCGCACTGCTTCCAGCCCTTCCAGCACCTTAATGCTGCTGGAATCGTAAACGTCCATCGGAGTTATTTCTTTTGTCGCCATGTTGTAAAAAATCAGTCCTTTATTGCTTACTGACGAGGCTCCGCCGCGCCGCGCAAATCAGATGCGCATGGGCATCACGACGTAGCGATAGTGGTAGCCCGGCTCACCATCCACCGCCGGCCGCAATTCACCCGCGCTGTTCGCGTCCTTGAAGTGAAACGTGACCTTCCCTTCGTTCGACGCCCGCAGAAAATCGAGCAAATATCCCGCGTTGAAGCCGATCTCCACCGCGCCGCCGTCGTATTCCACCGGCAGGCTCTCTTCGCTCTCACCGGTTTCTGAAAGCGAGGAATGAATGTGCAGCTCGCCTTCGTGCACCTTCAGCCGCACCGCGCGCGACCGTTCATCGGAAAACTGCGAAACCCGTTCGATGGATTTGCGCAGCTCCTCACGCTCTAGTTCAACAGAATGCGGATGATCCTTCGGCAGCACCCGCTCGAAATCGGGAAAATTACCCGTCAGCTTCCGGCTCAGCAGCAACCGCTCGCCGAACTGGAAGAACAGATGGTTCTCGTCACCCGAGAACGCGAGTTTCGCCTCCGCGTTGGCGTCCTGCCCCAATTTCAAAATCTCGCCCATGGCCTTGCGCGGCAACAGCGCTCGAAATGTGCTGGTCACGCCCGGCAAATCCACCGCATGTTCTACCATCGCCAGCCGATGCCCATCCGTCGCTACCATTGAAATGCCGTTGCTTTTGAGCAGCAGCAGCGATCCATTTAACGTGAAGCGCGATTCTTCCATCGAAATCGCGAAAATCGTCCGTGCGATCATCGACGCCAGCACGCTCACCGGAATTTGCGCCAGCACGTCCGGCATCTGCGGCAGCTCCGGAAAGCTCTCGCGCGACATCCCGGCAATACGCGTTCGCGAGCGCCCGCACACTAGGCTGGCCCACTGGTTCTCCTGAAGCTTCACTTCCAGGTCGGCGTCCGGCAACAATCGCACATAATCCAGCAACCGCTTCGCTGGAATCGTCCCAGCCCCCTGCTTCTTTACCCGCGCCGGACACGAGGACCGGATCCCCAACTCCAGATCGGTAGCGGTTAAATTAATCCGATCGCCCGTTGCCTCCACCAACACGTTCGAAAGAATGGGAATCGTCGTCTTCTTTTCCACCACCCCTTGCGAAAGGCTCAATTCCCGCACCAGATCCGTCTTGCTGACTGTGAACTCCATCATTTTCCTCGCTCAAAACCTTCGTGTCAGATGCCAGCTTGATAGCTCTATGATCTCTTTCAAGAGAGTCTTCAATTAGAACCGTATTCGTAGGGTCTGTTGAAATGTAGATTTCTCTCTAAATTATACAAAATTCAGAAACTTCTCGCTACCGAAAGTTGTGGATTCCGCCGCTCGGAGCAGTGCGGAAACCGCATCTGGCAGCCTTCTTCCACCCGATCCACACGCCGTCACCGAGGTCGGATGTGGAAAACTGGTATAACCCTAATGAATTGTGTCGATTAGGTTGTGTATCAGGCTGTTCAAATCTTGATCCCGCTGCCGCAGCTTATCGATCTTCTGGATGGAGTGCAATACGGTGGTGTGATGTTTGCCGCTAAAGGCCCGTCCGATCTCCGGTAATGAGGCCGAAGTAAGGTCTTTGGCAAGGTACATAGCGATTTGCCGGGGATAGGCAATCTTCTGTTCGTTGGTCTTCTGCTTGAGCTGCGAAGGCTGAAGTGAGAATTTCTCGGCTACCGCCTTTATGATCGATTCAATGGTGATCCTGCGCTCCTGCCCCGCCGTCAGGTGCTTTAACACCTGCTGCGCCATCGCGAGCGTAATGGGCGTGCCGGTGACCTCCGAGTACGCCGTCAGTTTCACCAGTGCACCCTCCAGCTCTCGAACATTCGACTTTGTTTTTGTCGCAATGAAAATCCGGACTTCTTCCGGCAGCCGGATGCCTTCCGCCTCCGCTTTCTTATCGAGAATCGCCATCTTGGTCTCGAGGTCCGGCGGTTGAACATCCACCATCAGCCCCCACTCGAAACGCGACCGCAGACGCTCCACCAATCCCGGCGTATTCTTGGGCGGCGTGTCGCTCGAAATCACGATTTGCTTCTGGTGTTCGAAGAGCTCGTTGAAGGTGTGAAAGAACTCTTCCATGGTGCGCTCCTTGCCCGCCAGAATCTGGATGTCGTCCACCAGCAGCGCATCCGCCGACCGGTAATGCCGCTGGAAAAGCTGCATCCGGTCGTTCTTGATGCAGGTGATCATCTCGTTCATGAAGCGTTCGCTCGAGGTGTACACAATCCGCATGGCCGCGTACTGATCGGCCAGCGACCTGCCGATCGCATGCATCAGATGCGTCTTGCCCATCCCCACTCCGCCGTAAATAAAAAGCGGATTATAGGAGCGCGACGGATTGGTCACCACCGCGCGTGCCGCCGCGTGTGCAAACTGATTGCACGAACCCACGACAAAGCTATCGAACGTGAATCTCGGATTCAGGCTGATGCAGGGTGCGAAGACGATCTCACTTTTGTCGTCGCCGTTCCGGAACGCGCCACCAGGAACCAATCCGTGAATCTCAAAGAGGATCTCCCGGACCGGCAGGTCCAGGTCGCGCACCGCAGACCAGATTTCGGCGGAATATTCCCGCTGAATCCAATCGCGTGTCGAAGCATCCGGCACCGATACCCGCAATTTCCCTTCCTCACTCGCGAGAAAAGCGGTTCCAGATAGCCAGTTCCTAAAAGCCTCCCCGCTGATCTTGCTCGCAAGCTGATTCTTGATTCGATCCCAGGTATTCATTCTCCCCCGTCACAATCCGCGCAGTTTTTGCACAAGTTTTCCACAGTCTGTGGAAAAGCTAAAGTTCAAGTTGTATCGATTCTTTTTAGGAACGCTTGACGGATGCGGATGTCAAGCGGCCCTTTCGGAAACCGTCTTACTCCTCCGTTTGAGGTAGAGCTAGTCTAGCACAGTCGGCCGAGGTGATCTCGGCAATTTTTTTCCTTTTTAATCAATAATTTAACTAAAACACTCTAAGATCCAAATGTTGCTGATCGCTCTGCTGACCGATTGTGAAGATTCGGTAAACTCCTAGGGCAAAGGGGGTTCCTCCCCCGAGGCCATGGATGAAGCAGACTCTGTCGCCGGGAGCCTGTATTCCAACGTTGACACCATTGCATCCGGCGCGCGACAATAAAAATCGCTCGCGGGAGTAACTCAGCTGGTAGAGTGCAACCTTGCCAAGGTTGATGTCGCGGGTTCGAATCCCGTCTCCCGCTCCATTTCCCTCCTGTCCGGAACTTCCGGCGCCGTTCTTCGTATTTCTTCATTGAGGACACTTATGCTGGGCTTCATTCTGTGGTGCATTCTCTTCATTCTCTGTTGGCCTTTGGCATTAGCGGCCTTGTTTCTGTACCCCATCGTTTGGCTGATCCTGCTGCCCTTCCGCATCCTCGGCATCGCAGTCGGCGGCGTTCTCGAGCTGGTCTGGGCTTTGATCACGCTCCCCGCCCGTGTCATCCGCCGCGTGGCTTAACTCGGATTGTCAACGTAGATCCGCTTCACCCGCGCGTGGATTCCGCAGAGGACGCTGTAGGATATGGTGCCAGCCACCCGCGCGATCTGTTGCGCATCGATCGAAAGTCCGCCCTCGGTCCCGAGCAGGGTCACGGCATCCCCCGGCGCCACCGGCGGGCAGTGCGTCACGTCAATGGTCGTCAAGTCCATCGACACCGCGCCAATCATCGGCGCCCAATGCCCGTTCGCGATCACGCGCCCTTTGTTCGATAAGCGGTGTGGGATGCCATCGGCATAGCCAGCCGCCAGCACCGCGATGCGCGACGGATGCGCCGTCCGAAACATGCCGCCGTAACCCACCAGCGCCCCGGCCGGCAGGTCCTTCACCGCCAGCACCGCGGCTTTCCATTCGAGCGCCGGGCGGACGTCCAATAACCGCGGAGGAGCCATGCCTTTTGCAATCGGCGAAACGTAACCATACACCGCGTGTCCCGGCCGCACCATCCGCTGCCAGGCGCCGCGCCGGCCGTACGCGATCGGCGTACTGCTCGATAAATGCAGAATCGGCGGATTCACCCCGGCCTGCGCCAGCTCGGAACAAGTCTCCGCGAACGTCCGCATCTGGTCCTCGGTCTGCGTGCTGGCGTAATTTGCGGCCGAAGCGAAATGCGTCATCAGGCCTTCCAGACGAACATGCTTGGCCGCCCCGATGGCTTCCAAAATTTCTGCGGACGGCGCTCGCGTTCCCAGGCGTCCCATGCCGCTATCGATTTTTAGATGATAGTCGGCGCTGATGCCGCGTCCGCCCGCCACGCGATCCCACTCGGCGATGTCGCCCAAGGAATGAATCACCGGCGTCAGATTGTAATCGAGCAGTCCCGTGCGCTCGGCCGGCAGGAAATCGGCCATCACCAGGATGCGCTGCGTGATTCCCCGGTCCCGCAGGATCGCGCCTTCCTCCACATTGCTCACTGCGAGCCAGCGCGCCCCCGCGGCAGCCAGCGCCCGTGAAACCTCCACCGCTCCGTGACGGTAGGCGTCCGCCTTCACTACCGGCATCACCTCCACGCCCGGCCCCACGACGTCGCATACCGCGCGGAAATTGTCGGCGATTTGTTTTAGAGAAATTTCAACCCACGACCGGTAGGCGAAAGGGCCCATATGTCCATGGTAAGGGGTAGGCGGCGCGCGTTAGCCCCGTTTGCCAACCAAAAGCGCCTCGTATTGATCGGTTACCGCATCCCAGCTATATCGCGTGGCCACGCGTTCGCAGGCTCGCCGTCCCCATTCCGCGCGTTCCTCGACACTCATCGTCAGCACGGCGCGCATCTTTTGCTCCAGGTTCGCGATCTCAAACGGTATACCCGCACCCTCGGCCACCTCGGCGTTTTCTGGAGTCTTCAAATAGAGCACAACGGCTCCGCGCCCCATCGCCTCGATCAGCGCCGGATGTGTTCCGCCCACCTCCGTCGCGTGGACGTACGCCAGACAGTTCGACAGCAGTTCGTGATATCCCGCGCCATAAATCGCCCCCGGCATCACGACGCGCGGATCTCGGGTATCGCGCACGCGCTCGATATATTCCTGCGCATACGGCGCGTCGCCGATCAGCGCCAGCTTCACTGCTCCATCCACACGTTCAAAAGCTTCCCGCACGGCCAGCGCATTATTCTCCGGCTCCATTCGGCTCACATACAAAAAATATCTGCCGCTTTCGAGGCCGAGCTGGGTCAATACGCCCGCGCTCTCTACTTTCCCCGTTTCCGCGCCATAAGGAATAAACACGGTTTTTTTGCCGTATCGCTCCAAATAATATTGCGTGATTTGCCGCGCGTCGGTCACCACCACACTCGGACAAAACGTGGCCAGCCACTCGGAAACGGCATACCAGGCCTTCGCCAGCCGATTCCACTTTTTGCGCTTGCGTTCCAGCCCGTCCACGTTCAGCACTGTGGGAATGCCCAACACGCGCGGCGCCAGCGTGAAAATCGCATTCGCGCCGTTGCAATAAAGCACTACGCCACTGCGATGAAATAGTAAGTGCAGCGTCGAAAAAAACGTGTGGACAATGGTGTCGAAATACTTGTGGCGCAGCGTCGGCAAATACACCAGCCGCACGCCGCGATACGTGGATTCCAGATGCCGCGCGCGGCAGTACACCGTCACCTGATGCCCGCGTGAAACCAGCCGTGTGGAAAGCTCTTCGGCGAAAGTTTCAAACCCGCCATACCGTGCCGGGATGCCCCGTGTGCCGAGAATAGCGATGTGCGCCGCTGTCCGTCTCCGCGACTAGCCCTGGGCCTTGGAACGCGCCAAGGCGCGCGCCGCCTTGGGTTTGCTGGCCGGCGTGCTCACTGGATGGTAATTGAACCAATGCGCGATGTACTCGTCATCCACGCGCTTGCGGCTCATGATCTCGCGCCGCTTCTCCATCACCCGCTTCCAGTTCCTGGCGATGTACCAGAACGCCTTCAGCGAGCTCTGCTCCCGCACCAGGCAGCAGGAAACCACCACCAGGTCGCGCACCGTAATGGAGAACCAGTTCCTGCGGTACAGATCCCCGGTCATGTTTTTCATGCGCATCAGGAACCGGTTCTTCACCGAATGCATGTTGATCACCGGCGGCAGCGCTCTCCGGTTCCCCGGCAGCACGTTGCGCACATGATAGCCGCGCGCGTGCGGCGTGTAGATACAGCGCCAGCCCAGTAACTGCGCCCGCCACGCCACATCGGCGTCCTCGCGGTACACGAAAAAATCGGGATCGAAGAACTCGCCCTCCACCGAAATATCGTCGATCATCGTCCGACGGTATAGCGCCGCCGCGGCCGTTGCGCCAAACACAAATTCGTGGTGCAGATAGTGGCCGTTGTCGATCTCCTGGCTGCCGCGGTCCAGATGGCGCAGCATGGGCGTGAAGTAAATCCCGGTGGAATCCACCAGCGGCTTGTCCGGCAAATCGAAACTCGCGCGGATCGTCAACAGCTTCCCGCAGACGGTGCCGGTCTTGGGATCGATCTGGCCCGCGTCCGCCAGCGCTTGAATGAAATTCGGCAGCAGCAGCACGTCCGGATTCAGCGTCAGCACCCATTCACCGGTGCTCATCGCGATGGCCTGATTTTGCGCTGCCGCGAACCCGATGTTTTCGTCGTTGTAAACCACGCGGCAGCGGTCCACAAAGTGCTCCAGGATGTCCGCGGTACCGTCCGTCGACGCGTTGTCGACGACAATGATTTCCATGTCGCGATAGTGCTGCTCTAATACCGATTCGAGGCACCGCTTAATAAACCGACCGCTGTTATATGTGACGATTGTTACGGAAACCCGATCGTTACAGGACATGTATGTGGGCCGTGTCTCTATTCTTTTGTATTTTTACAACTGTCGCTGCTGTGTTGCGTTGCTGCAATTGCTTAAAAAAAGTAGTTCACTGACACGGCCAGAGATGAGACTGCGTCCCGCAAGCCGCCCTATCTTTCCGTAGACCAGAATCGGCCTGAAACTGCGCCGCCGCATGGTCTCGACGGCCGTTCGAAACAGGGAACCAAGCATCACCGCCGCAGTCACCCCACGATATTCCAGTGGGCGAAAGTGCTTTGAGGCGTACTTAAGCAGGCTAACATACCAATACACCTCGCGGCATGACCAGTCCAGCCCTGCAATGCTGTGGCCACCTTGATGACGCGCCGTAACTTGCGGCACGTATTGTATTTTCAGGCCCAAGTCGCGCGCGCGCTTACAAAAATCCACATCCTCGAACCACAACGGATGGAAGTGTGTGTCAAAACCGCCCAGCCGCTGCCACACTTCGCGCCGAAACATCAGGAACGCCCCCGGAGGTTGCTCCACCTCAGCCGCGCGGTCCGGCTCGAAGTCCAGGCAGCGATATCGCCGGTTGATCGGGTTCGCCGCAAACACCCGATTGATTCCCAGCGCCTCAAACGCCAGCGTCGCCGGAGTCGGAAACCTCCGCACTGCAAACCCGCGCTGTAGGATGCCCGCCGCATCGGTGAGTTTCCCCGACGCCAATCCCGTACCGGCCTCGCCGCACGCGTTTTCTAATTCGTCAATGCGCGAGAGTAATTCGGTGTCCGGATTCAACGACAGAACCAATTCCGTTTTGAGCGCCGCCACGCCCTGATTCACAGCGCCCGCAAAGCCCCGGTTCTCCGTATTGGCGATGAGAATCACGCCCGGCCGCTGCCTGACGATTGCACTGGTATGATCCCGTGATGCATTGTCCACCACCACTACCGGTAAGTCGCCGCAGGAATCCAGGCACCGTTCGATAACTTCCGCCGAGTTGTAAGTGACTACCACAACGCCGGTGCGGTTCATGTAAGCGCAAAATACAATCGCCAAAACAGGTCGAATCCCGTCAAGCTCTGCAGCTCGTGGATTTCCTTCTCGCTCTGATCGAGGATGACAGAAACATCGATGCTTGCGGTAGCCTCGGCGCAAGACTTTCCCCGTGCCGCGCGAAACCGCTGCACCCCTTCCTTTTTGCCTGCCAGGTAGCCCAGGAAAGTCCTGTGCCGCAGTGCGACGAATCCCCATAAGATTTGAGCGACTATGACCGACCAGCCATAGCGTTTGATCCAATTCGGCGGATAGTGTTTCGCCACCAACAGTACCTGATTGCGCGCCATTCTCCGCACCGTATCCCGATGCCATTCCCCCAAGGTCGCACTGCCCGCGTGATACGCTACCGCGTCCGGCACATAAAGACCGGTTAGTCCCCGCAGCGCGCACCGCAGCCCGAAATCCACGTCTTCGAGGTAACTCTCGAACTGCTCATCTAGTAAACCCACCTGGTCGAATAAGTCGCTCCGGAAAGCCGCCGCGGTAAAAGGCGCCATTTGGATCGTCCTCGGCCGGTTCCATATTTCCGAATCCACCCTCCCGTGCCCGCATCGCCAGGCACAGCCGCCCCGGCACAGCGCGTCAAATGTTCCGTCGATGCGCCCGCGCGCCGAAGCGTCTAGTAGTTTTCCACTAGCGAACGCCGCACCACTCGCCTCGGCCGCGGTTACCAGGCGCTTCAGCCAGTCAGGCTCCAGGGTGACATCGTTGTTCAAGATCGCGATCCAATCGGAATCCGAGCGCGCCCGCTCAATCCCTTGATTCACCGCCGCTGCGAATCCCAGGTTTTTTCCCAGGGCGATCACTTCCGCCCCCGCCCGCACGGCCACTTCAACCGCATCGTCGGTCGAGCCGTTGTCCACCACAATTACTCGGACGATCGGATAGGTCTGCCGCGCCAGATCCGCCAGCACGCGCATCAACAGCTCTCGCCGGTTCCACGTCGGTATGACCGCGGAAACGCCGCTCATCGATCACTTCACCTGCCGTCCCGAGAAGCGCTTCCTTACCAGGAAGAACAAATTGTAAAAGCCGTCGCGCCACGGATTCAGCTTGATCTCGCCCAGCCGCGACGAATAGAGAATCGAAATTTCGGCAAACCGCACCCGCGCGCTCTTCAGTGCCTCAATCTTGATCTCCTCGGAAAACGCCATCCCGTCCGATTCCAGGCGCATCTCCTTCAGAATCGCCCGCCGGAACACCCACATCCCCGATTGCGAATCGCGCACCCAACGAAAGTACAGCAGCGACATCGCGAACGATAAAACCCAGTTGCCCAGCCGGTGCTTCCAGCTCATGGCGTGCCGGTCCCGCACCGGAAAGCGCGACGCGTTCAAAAAGTCGACATCCAGGTGCAGCAGCGCTTCGAGCAAATACGAAATCGCATCCGGCGGATAGCTGTGATCGCCGTCGAGGGTGATAATGATGTCGCCCGTCGCCGCCGCAAAGCCGCGCTTGTACGCTCGTCCGTATCCACGCACCGGCTCGCGAATTACTTCCGCACCGAATGACCGCGCTACTTCCGGCGTCCGGTCGGTTGACCCGTTGTCCACCACGATCACCTGGTCCACAAATTCCGGCATCCGGCGCAATACCTGTTCGATCCCTTGCTCCTCGTTCAGGCAGGGGGTGATAACTGTGATCCGTTGCGACTTGTACACTGTTGGATTAACGCCGCCAAGCCCTCGTGACCGCGCGGGCGTTGGTACCATATTCTCATGAAGTTGTTTTGCGCTCTCGCACTCGCCGCTACCGCCGCGTTCGCCACCGTCAACCCTCAGCTCCACGAGGTGAAGCGTGTGTACATCCTGGCGATGAGCGCCGGCATGGACCAGTTCCTGGCCAACGAGCTCACCAAGTCCGGCATCTTCGAAGTGGTGACGGATCCCAAAAAAGCCGATGCCATCATGACCGATCGCGTTGGTGAGGGCTTCGAGAGCAAGCTCGATGAGCTGTATCCTCCGCCCCCTCCACCCAAAAAGGTCGAGCAGGCCAAGTCGGACGACGATTCCGATTCCGATACTCCCAAGAGCCTGCGCCAAATTGCCGACGATAAGCTGTCGGGACTCGACTTGAGCGGCGGCTATCGGCCCAGCACCATAGGCCGCGGCAAGGGCAACATCTTCATCGTGAGCCGCGCCAGCCGGTCCGTGCTCTGGTCGATTTACGAACCGCCCAAGAACAATACTTCAGGCGAACTCACGAAAACCGCCGCGCGCGTCGTGAAGCACCTCAAAGAAGACCTCTACCCGAAGAAACCATCCGCGGAGTAGCGCGTGCCCTACGCGTACGCGAACGGCCGGCCTTCGCTGCTTCTCCAGAAGTAGACCAGGATGATCAGGCTCGCAAAGGCCGCGTATGCACACCACAATGACGTGAACGCGTATCGCTTAAAGCCCATCACCAGCAGGAGAATCATGAGATTGGCGCCGCCGAAAACGATCATCGCCCGTACCTTGGAAAAAAACAGCGAACCGCACGTGGCGATCACATACAAGACCGCAACCGTCGTATTGTTGGTTGCTTGATTTATGTACACGATGCTGTTTCCCCTGATGGACACCTGCAGCGGATAAGCCATTAACGCCCACAGGATGTACAGCGCCGTCCCTCCGCCCAGGATCAGAAACGGCAACATGCGCCGGCGGCTAGCGGAGTCGGCCTCAAACAACAGCACGCTGAGTGGCAGCAGGAAAGGAAGCAGCCCCTGCGCATACAGCATGTACGCTGCCGCCATGTCGTGCGTCACCACGGGCGAAAGAACCCCGTCCAATCCCAGCCACACGAATCCCTCGATGAACTGATGCACGGCGAATAACGTGGGGAGCGCGGCGAAAAGCAGTTCGCGCCGGTGCTTGACCTTCGTCAACGTAACGACGCCGATGGCGGCCAATGCCGCGCTGCCGATAAAGTTCGCCGCCGCTGAAAAACACATGCCTCGTATCCTCCTTGGGATTCACACCATCATCGCAGAACGGCCCGCTTCCCCCGCACGGCGCCCCGGTAGCTCTCCACCAGTTTTTCCGTCAGCACCCGCATGTCGCGCGTCGCTACCACTCTCTCACGAGCCCGGCACGCCAACGCCCGCGCTTTCCCGGGATCTTCGAACAACTCCACGATCTTCGCCGCAAATTCAGCCGGGTCCGCGGCCAGCGAGCAAATCTCGCCATCTTTCTCTGTCAATCCTTCGGCGCCGAGCGGCGTTGATACCACGGGAATGCCCGCGGCAAACGCCTCGAGCAACTTCACTCGCATTCCCGATCCACTCAGGATCGGACACACGAACACAGCATAACGGCCCAGCGACTCGCGAACATCCTCCACGAATCCGCGCAGTTCGATGTTGTCCGGCAAATGCGGCAGCGAATGCGGCGGAGGCGGCTCCGCGCCCACAATCACCAGGCGGGCGCTCTTCTTGCGATCGAGCACGGCCGGCAGCACTCGCTGCGTAAACCATTTCAAGCCTTCCTGATTTGGAAGATGCCGGAAGCTGCCCAAGAAAAGCATGGTCTCAGGCTCGCGCCCCTCGGTGCAGAATTCGTAGCGCGCCGTCGCGATCCCCGCTCGATTGTCATCCATCCGCCCGCGCAGCGCCGGCAGATACGACAGCAGGTAGTTGCCGTTCTCCGGACTGCACACCTGCACGCGATCGAACTTCGGCAGGATACGCATCTCATAGTGCAGCGCGCGCAGATATTCGTAGCTTGCCTTGGGCCGCTGCATGAGACCGCGCATCCCTCCCAGCGCCCGTGCGATGGATTGGAAATAGATATCGTGCTCGAAAAGCACGCACGCGATCTGCCGGTAGTCGCCGCGATATTGACCCAGCACCGTGTATTCAAGTTGCACCACGTCGACTTCACGCACATACATTTCCCGATGCATGCGCCACTCAAATTCCTGGCTTGCGAATTCGCGCACCGCGTGCGGCAGGAGGGATCCGAATTGTTTTTGGTCGCCCTCAGGACGCATCAGGCATTCCACCGTCGCGCCCATCCGCGCGAGTTCCTGTTGCGCCTCGGCTTGCCAAGGATAATCGAGCAGGATGAGCAAATGCAGATCGCACAGGCGCGTCAATTCGGACGCGGTCTGATACATGAACACGCCGCCGCCGTGCACCGGCGGACAAATTGGATAGGGAGCACAGAACAGCACACTCAGCCGATCGCGGTCGCCTAAGTGCAGAAATCGATCGCGAAAGTACCCACCCAGAGGACGTCGAAAAGCTTCGGTATCGTCGATCGTCGCAAGCGCTCGCGCTCGCCATCGGGATCGCATCGCTTGCGGCAATTGCCGGAAGGCCCGCCACAAACCAGCGAAGTTCGCTCGTTCCTGGGAATCGCCGAACAGCACGCTGATCACCGCCCCGCTAAATGCGAAGAAAAAATGCGACAGAAGCCGCCGCCACTGGTGAATGTTCTTCCAGGCAAACAGCGCGAAATTCTTCTTGAGGATCAGGTCGATATAGGCCGACGAAAACTTCTTCCCGATCGTCCCCCGATGTTCGTGGTACACCACGCTCCGCGGCTCGTAAAGCACCTTCCAGCCGCGTTTCCACGCCAAATACCCGATATCGGTATCTTCCATGTAGAACGGCGCAAGCAGCTCATCGAATCCACCTAATTCCAGAAACTTTCGCCGGTCGAACGCGCACGATCCGCCGCCGCCATAAGCGCACGGGTAGGGAATCTGGATGGCCGGGTCGTCACGATGCCGCACGCGCACCGATCCGTTCTCCCACCACCATTGCGTGAGCCCCGTCTCCTCGCGGATTTTATTTGGATCGCTGAAAAAGATCTGGCACCCAACGGAGAAAACATTTTCGTCGGTGAAGTCATCGAGCAGCGGCGCAAGGAAATTGTGCTCCACGCGCATATCGCTGTTGAGCAGCACGACAATATCGTTGTTGGCCGCGCGAAAGCCTTCGTTCGATCCGCCGCCGAATCCCAAATTGCGCTCGAGTGCCAGGACACGAACCTCGGGAAAGCGCTCGCGCAGGAAATCGGCGCTGCCATCCTCGGAACCGTTGTCGACGACGATGATTTCGTTTTCAGGATTGCCGCTCAGCGCTGCGATAACCGACGGGACGTATTTTTCGAGCAGATCGCGGCCGTTCCAATTGGGAATCACAACACTGGCGGATGAGTTGTCGGGCCGTCGCGACGGGGCGAGAGTTTTTCGCCGAAAGAGCGACACGAAATCCACGAGCGCAAGCGCCGCCATCGCGATCGGAAGGAGAATCAGGAAAAGGACGGCGAGCGGAAGAGCTTTCGCGCAGCGCCAGAGGATAGTTAAGAAGGTCCTCAAACTTCGGGCCCAAGCCCCACCTGGCGGCCCATCTTCAACCAGCGCGATTCGCGCACCATTTCCAGCTGTGCAGCCAGTTTCGCACGCTCTGCCTCAGCGGTCTGGGCCCACTGGGTCCGTTCGCGAACCGTAGCTTCAGCGACATCGAGCAGCCGGACGCACTCGGCCAGTTCCCGGCATTTGGCTTCGAGCTCGGCCGAGGCCTTCTGCGCCCATTCGGTCTTCACCTGGTCCTCGTGTTGCATCTGTGCGAACTGCGCTTGATGGCCGGCGGTCAGTT